>FWPV01002312.1_pt1 | contig 47350 bp, 38 predicted proteins | sample 2228371 | NCBI WGS metagenome assembly FWPV01 (sample SAMEA103939776, study PRJEB20133) | metagenome | reverse complement strand
CGCTGTCCTATGAAACCGAAGAACAGGCCCGGGAAAGCATGCTGCTGTTCACCAACGGCGGCGCCACCGTGGATGGGGAAGGAAAAACCATGAAAATAACAGGCGATTTTGGAAAAATCCTGGCCAATTGTTTGGAAGACGCCGATATGCTGTATCACAATCAAGGGGAAAAACTAAAGGACAAATACGGCACTGAAGGCAAAAAAACGCTGTTCAACTGGTGGACCAGCTTAAAATCCATGAAAAAAGATCTTGACCGACAGGAACTTTTTAAAGAAGGCAAAACCGTATATACTGTCATCACCCGGGCCGTGGAATGCGCATACAATTATTACGGCGTGATCCCTGAAAGCATGACCAGCAAGCTGGGGTTGGTGATTTTTTCCTTGATCTTTTATGTGGTTTACACCCTCTGGTATGGATATGCCATCTTGTATATTTTCGAAGGCTGGGGGTTGCAGATCAGCCATTAATTTTTCTTCGGCGCATAAGCCAAAGAAAAATTAATCCGGTTGCAGCAGTTCTGCTGCAACAAAACCAAATCAAAGAATGTACCTCCCTAATTCCCTCCCCCTTGATGGGGGAGGGTCAGGGTGGGGGTGAATAAATTTAAATTTAGATAACCCCACAAAAAGAATCTATAAGACTCCTTCCCGCCATGCCAATGAAAAAATTGGTCGAATTTATAAAAAACCTTTTCACCAAAGAACCTTTCGTCCAAGGCCCGGATGCTGAAGAATTACGGATCGCATTTAAAGAACGGTATCACCATTTCAAACTCTTATTAAGCGCCAATAACAATGCCTTGGAGATCATGACCCGTATTGAACAGGCGCTTCAAGGAAAACAACCTTTCGGCATGTCATTTATTAAAACCAACTGCATTGCCATTACCGTAAGCCTCATGCGCCTGTTGAAAAATTTGGAACAACTCAGCGACGGCAAATATAATCAGCTTTACGCCCGATTTGATGATATATGGAATAAAATTAGCGTCATCATCGAACAAAAAAAAGAAGGCAAAGACGAGCGGTTCGTGATCCCCCTTTCTGCTGTAGACCGCACCATGGCGGATCTGGTGGGCAGCAAAATGGCCAATCTCGGCGAAATTTTAAACAAGGTGCATCTGAAGGTGCCGTCCGGATTTGCCATCACCGGCCATGCGTATCAATATTTCATTGACCATAATGATCTTCAGTCGGAAATCGACCGGCGGTTTATTGCCGCAGATATTACGGATATGGAGGCGCTCTATGCCTTAAGCACCGATATCCAGAAACTGATCTGTGATGCGGACATTCCAAAATCCCTGGAACACGAAATTTTACTTGCCTATGATGCTCTTGAACAGGAGATGGGCGGCCCCACTGCTGTTGCGGTCCGCAGTTCCGCCATGGGCGAAGACAGTGCCGCCCATTCCTTTGCCGGTCAGTATCGTTCCGAGCTCAATGTGACCAAAGCGCAGATCTTGCAAAAATACAAAGAAATCATGGCCAGCAAATACAGCCTGACAGCCATCACCTACCGGCTCAACAAGGGCATCCGGGATGAGGATATTGCCATGAGCGTGGGGTGTATTGCCATGGTGGATGCCCGTTCCGGAGGGGTGATGTATACCCGAAATCCGTTGGACATCAGCGACAGCTCGGTATTTATTAATTCTGCCTGGGGTCTTCCCAAGGCCGTGGTGGACGGCAGCGTGGATTGTGATTTATTTGTGGTGCGTCGAAAAGACCCTATGGAGATTTCCTTTAAAGACATCAAGGAAAAAAAGAATCAGTTTCTCTGCCGTCCGGAAAACGGGGTCTGCCAATTGGAAATTATCGATGAAACCAAAAACCTGCCTTCCATCTCAGACCAGGAAGCTCTGTCTCTGGCGGCACTTGCGGTGCGTCTGGAACAGTATTATGGATCGCCCCAAGACATTGAATGGGCGGTGGCCCGCGATGGAAGCATCTATATTTTACAATGCCGTCCCCTTCAGCAACTGGCTGCTTTAAAAATGGATTATCCCGATGCGCTCATCTGGAAGACCAAGGAGAATGTCATTGGATCCGGAGGTATCGCCGTCTGCCCGGGGTTTGCCAGCGGCGAGGCCTATATCCTCAACCATCCCAGTGAGATGGTGCATTTCCCCAAAGGCGGGATTCTCATCACGCGTCAAGCATTGCCTGTCTGGGCGTCTTTACTGAACCGGGCCGCGGCGGTGGTGACGGAACACGGAACATTTGCAGGCCATTTGGCCAATGTGGCTCGAGAATTTAAAGTGCCGGCTATTTTTGGATTGAAAAACATCACTTCCCTGATCAAAACCGGCGACCTGATTACCGTAGACACCAATCACCTCAGCGTATATGCAGGAAAAATTGACGTTCCGGCATCGATGCAACCCGCGGGAAAAAACGTGATTGAGGGAAGTCCTGTTTACAATACGCTATTGGAGGTCAGCCAATACATTATTCCTTTAAATTTACTCGATCCGTATTCACCGGATTTCAAACCTGAAAATTGCAAAACCTTTCATGACATTACCCGGTTTGCCCATGAAAAATCCGTCCAGGAGATGTTTAACTTCGGCAAGGACCATAATTTTTCCGAACGGTCCAGCAAACAGCTCTATTACAAAATCCCCATGCAGTGGTGGATTCTGAACTTAGACGACGGTTTTAAGCAAGAGGTCAAAGGCAAATATGTCCATCTTGAGAACATCACATCCATCCCCATGCTGGCCCTCTGGCAAGGGATTGTGGCGGTTCCGTGGGAAGGGCCGCCCCCCATTGACGGCAAAGGCCTGGCGGCGGTGATGTTTCAGTCCACCACCAACCGCGATCTGGTGCCGGGCATGAAATCGGCCTACACAGAGCGCAACTATTTCATGATTTCCAAAAATTTCTGTTCGTTCACGTCCCGGCTGGGGTATCATTTTTCCATTGTGGAAGCCCTGGTGAGCGAACGGACGATGGAAAATTACATCACCTTCCGATTTAAGGGCGGCGCAGCGGATAACCAGCGCCGGATGCGGCGAATCAAGTTTATCGCTGATATCCTCACCGACCACTCCTTCAGGGTGGATCTGCGCGAAGACAACCTGGTGGCCCGGGTGGAGGGGTTTGACATGGACTTTATGATTGAACGGCTTAAAATTTTGGGTTATCTTACCATGCATACCCGCCAGTTGGACATGATCATGAACAACGAATCCGCCATCCAATATTACCGCGCCAAAATTGACAAAGATATCAAAGAGGTATTGCTGGCCCAGCCGGTGCACCAATTGGAAACCCGGCAGTGATCCTTCTTCATTTTTTAAAAAAAGGAGAAACGACCATGAAGTATGCCAAGATTCGAACCGCAGGCCTGATCCTGATGTTCTGCATGATTTTCTCAAGCGCGCTATGGGCCGATGATGTGACCGACGCCATTAATGAAGCATTGCAGTACTATAAAGACGGCAAATATTCCGATGCCATGACCAGCTTAAACTATGCCTCTCAGCTCATCGGCCAGAAAAAAAGTGGGGATTTGCAATCCTTCCTGCCCCAGCCCCTTGCCGGATGGGAGGCTGAGGAACCCATTTCCCAATCCATGGGCGCGGCCATGCTGGGCGGCGGCGTGTCGGCTGAACGGCAATACACCAAAGGCTCAAGGTCTGTCCGGATTCAGATCGTCACCGATTCTCCTTTGCTTCAAAGCATGATGATGATGTTTGGCAATCCCATGATGGCCGGCGCGGATGGCGGAAAGATGGAAAAAATCGCCGGTGAAAAAGCCATTGTCAAATACAATGCCGCTGACAAAACCGGGGACATTAAATTGGTAATTGCCAACCGGTTTCTAGTGACCTTGGAAGGCCATGAGGCATCTTTGGAAGATTTAAAGGCCTATGCGGCAAAAATGGATTATAAAAAACTGGCGGCCATGCAGTAATCATCCGCCCAGCGCCCACTGCAGCCATCCCCGCTCCTTTCGGATGGCTGCTTCCGGACATATTTCCAGGCAGCAATAACACCGGATGCAGGCATTATAATCATAGGAAGGAACCTTTTTCTTCCCGTCCGACGCGCGGATGGCACCGGAGGGGCATATTTTTTTGCACTGATAACAGAGCGTGCATATGCTTTCTTGGGGAACCGGCCGGTCCAGAAACAAATTTTTAAATACAGGCGTGGTAATCGGCCACCGGAACATATTGGAAAATAAAGAACCTCCGGTGGCCGGCTGAAAATCACCGGCCTGCATCTGTGGAATAGCTTCACCGATCACCTCAATTTCATCGGCGCAAGACACACCGTAATTGCGTTTAAATCCTTTGACCACGGTGAGGGCTTTTTTGATATCCAAGCCTGCAATCCGCGTGGCCACATAATCCACCGCAATCCCGTTTTCCCCGCAAAGTACGGCATTCAACCATTTGGGTTTTCCCGCCGGCCCCGGGCCCTCGCCTTCCTGAACCAGGATTGCATCCATGATATGGATGATCGGCTTTGGCGGGGAAAACCCATAATTCATGGCGCCGTATAAATCCAAAATAAAATCGGAAAATTCTTCTGGCGTGGGCGCGCGCAAATGCATTTTGGATTTTTCCACCCCCGGGATGGCGCCGAACAGAAGTTTGACCGCGCCGGTGATATAAGTGATGCCGTGGGTTTTGAATTTGGGCAGATTGAGGATGATATCTGCATCAAAATATGCTTCGGATATCTCCAGATGTTTGAATTTTTTTGCGCCTTCATAAGTTAAGCGGCGTGTTTTGGAGGGATCGGCCACTTCAATGTCTTCGCTTTTCACCACCTGGGCGTAACGGGTTTTTTGGATGGTGTGCGCCAAAGAATGAATGGCCGGGGATTCCAGCAGAACCGGTCTTCCGCCACTTTGCTTAACGATCTGCACCACCGCCCTGAAAAACTCCGAATGCGTGATAATGGCCTTTTCGTCTTTGGAAGGCATCAGCAAATTAGGTTTGACGATCACGCGTTGGTTCCGAAAATTTTTCAAATCAAAACCTATAATTGAAAAACTTTGGCAAATGATCTGTTGCAGCAGCGGATTTTCATATGCGCCGCAGCGCAATAAAGACACGATTGTCATTCCCAATAGTCCCCCACCGGTTGCCGGGTTTTCATACCCGTTAATATGCCATCATTTCTTAAAATAAGCATTGAATGTATCATGAAATAATAATAGGATGAGGTCAAATCAATTTATCCAGGAGAGACTGCCATGGGCACCAATAATATTATTTTTTTAGAAGTGCTGGAGTGGTTTGATCCCACCGGAAAGGAAATGGTTCATCGGATTCCCGAGCACGGGTCCGCTGAAATCAAGTTCGGCGCACAGCTTTTTGTGCGCGACAGCCAGGCGGCTGTGTTTTTCTACCAGGGCCGGGCTTATGATGCTGTTGGCCCAGGACGGCATACCTTGAAAACCGCCAATATTCCGGTGCTCAATAAAATATTAGCCATCCCCTGGGGATTGACCTCGCCGCTTCGGGCCGAAGTCTATTTTGTCAACATGAAGACCTTTGCGGATCTGAAGTGGGGGACCCGGGACCCCGTGGCGTTTAAGGATTCGGAACTGGGGCTGATCCGGCTTCGGGCTTTCGGCGTGTTTAATATCCAGGTGGTCCAACCGGTGCTGTTTGTTAACCGTCTGGTGGGGACCCAGGGGGTTTATTCCACTGCGGATATTGAAGAATATTTAAGCCGGGTCATTGTCTCAAGATTCAACGATCATCTGGGTGAAAAGCTCGACACCATATTTAATCTTCCCGGAAAATACAATGAGCTGGCAGATGGGCTTTGCAAGCGGCTCGCCGAAGATTTTAGTCATTTCGGCATGGCGCTCACCCATTTATATATCAATGCCATTACCCCGCCTCCGGACGTCCAGAAAGCCATAGACGACAAAAGCCGCATCAAGGTGTTTGATGATTTAGACAAACTGATCAAGCTCAAAGCCGCCATGGCTGTTGAAAGCGCGGCCACGGCCGAAGGGGCTGCGGCATCCGGTCTGGGCATGGGCATGGGATTCATGATGCCGGCCATGTTCGCCGAATATGTCAAATCCAACGCGGCCGCAAAGCCCGGCGCCCAAAATCCCCTATGTCCGGACTGCAACCAGCCTGTGGGCGCAGACGCCAGGTTCTGCCCCCATTGCGGCCATCAGATTCTTGTGTTTCACCAGTGCGGCCAATGCGGGAAAAACCTCCCTCCCGGCGCCAAGTTCTGCTCCCGGTGCGGCGTGGCCGTGTCCCAGGCCCCTTCCCAAAAAGTTTGCATGCATTGCAAGACCGGGAATCTCCCGGAATCCATATTCTGCAACCAGTGCGGTGAAAAAATAGGATAACCCCTTGAAGCTTTTTTTCTCCCCCCATGATGGGGAAAAGTCAGGGCGGAGGTGTTTTTCCATTAAAATCAAATTTCTTCCATCCCGCCCCCCAAGGGGAAAAAGCGTTTGAAACCCATTTTCGACGTTAGCAATAGTTTAAAAACACGTTAGGGAATTATTTTGTTAAATGCCCTGGCAAATTGATCACCAGTGCCCCCAGTGCGGCGGGCCCATCACCTTGGAGGAAACCGACCGGTTTTTCACCTGCCGATTCTGTCGGGTGAATCTGTACATCACTTCTGACGGCCCGTTTCAGTATGTCCTGTCCCCCAAAGACCCCAAAGACGGACTGACCTATATCCCTTACTGGCGGCTTATGGGCATGGTATTCACCATCCGGGACACTTATATTCATCATCGCATATTAGACACCAACCGCATTGCGATTCCCTTTACCAAACTCCCCTTTTCCTTGGGCGTGCGGCCGCAAACCCAGCGCCTCCGTTTTTCAATGGGCAAATTAAGCGGGAAATTGATTAAACCTGTCATTACACTGGCGTCCGTGCTTTCAAATACTGAAAATCAGCTCGCAGAACTCAGGGTGAATGTAGCAGCCCAGGATGCCATTGAAAAATTTTACATCGGTGAAACCGCCGGCATTATTTATGCGCCGTATATCCATACCAACAGGATCATGCTGGATGCCATCCAGCCAAAATATAAGTTTGTGATGGATGAAACTGCAACTGATCTGCTGGAGAGCTTTCAAACAGCGGAAAAGTGGTCGCCGAAAGTCCTGCCGGCCATGTGTCCGGACTGTGGTTGGGATTTACACGGTGAGGGGGAAAGTGTTGCCTTTGTGTGTGAGAATTGTTCAACAGCCTGGACATCGTCGCCGGCGGGGCTAAAAAAAATAAAACTGTCCGCATCCTATCCACAAGGCGATGACATTGTGCATATCCCTTTCTGGAGAATCCGGCCGGTCATATCCGGCGCCGCCGTCAGCTCTTACGCAGACCTGGTGCGTTTTGCAAACCTTCCCAAAGTCGTGCTTTCCCAGTGGGAATCCATGCCGCTTTATATATGGACGCCCGCGTTTAAAATTCATCCCAATTTTTTTCTGCGATTGGGCGGCATGCTCACCATATCGCCGCCCCAAGATCTTTGTCATGAAAATATCCGCCTGAAGACAACATATCCTGCGACACTCCCCCTGCAAGAGGCCCTTGAAAGTCTCAAAATCATTTTTGCCTCCCTGGTGATGACCAAACGAAAAAATTATGCCAGAATGCCGGACATCCATATTGCACAAGATGAAAGCGAACTGGTGTTTTTGCCGTTTATATCCAAAGGCAATGAACTCATCTATCAAAAGCAACGCATCGCCATCCAGAAAGTAGCGATGAAATACGGGCGAAAATTTTGATGGGGCCATTACGACATACGGGAGCCAACGGCTTGAAGATCATCCGATTCTCTATCGCGCAACTGTTGGAGTCTGCGGTTGTAAAAGCCGATCACATCGCGCCGGCTGAGCATACCCAGCAGAAGCGTGTGATCTTTTTCATCCACAACCGGTAGGCTGTCGATGTTTTTAATGGTAAATTTTTGAAGCACGGAATTTAAATTCTCAGACAACGTGGCAACAACCACATCCGTTACAGCAATATCTTTCATGACAATCAGGTATTCGACCTCCGGGGCAAACAAAACTTTCCGGAAATCTGTGCTGGAGAATATGCCGACCATTCGGTTGTTTTCATCTACCACCGGAAAATAATGCTGTTTTGTTTGGGTAAAAAATTTCTTAAACTCAATAAACGGCATATGTTGAGGAATACAGTCGACCTTTTTAATCAGGTCAATCAAGTCGCCGACTTTGATCTGCTCGAGAATATCCACCATGAATTCACCGGCATGAGCCGGGGATGAGAGCCGGTTTTGGACTTGATTTTTAAAAATATTCCATTTCCGAGCTGTTATGTAGGATAGGGCGCAGACAAATAAACTGGGGATCAACAGCTGATAGGATTTGGTCATTTCACTGACAAAAATGATGGTGGATACAGGCGTGTTGGAAACCGCCGTGAAAAATCCGGCCATGCCCACTACGACAAAAGCCCCTGGCTCTGGAACTATATCCGGCATGATCATATGGAAAATTTTCCCAACCACGCCGCCCATGGCGCCGCCGATGACGATTGACGGGCCGAATACACCGCCGCTGCCCCCGGAACCGATGGAAAAGGATGTGGTCAGGACTTTACCGAATGCCAATAAAAGCAAAACCTTAAGGCTTAATTCATTGAGAATGGCTTGTTGGGCATAACCGTATCCAAAGGCAAGCGTGTATGGCAGAAAAAAACCGATGATACCGGTGCATAATCCGCCGATGGCCGGTTTTAAGATTTTGGGAATGGTTAATAATTTGAAAAACCGATTTATTCCATAAAACACGCGCACGTAACAATAACCGGTACAGGCCAAAACCACTGCTAACACAATATAAGGTCCCAATTCCAACGGATTTGAAAATTCTTTTATTTGCGGCGGTGTAAAAAACAAAGAGCTCCAGCCGAAAACCAGACAGAATATACAGTATGCGACCACTGAAGCAATTCCGCCGGGGATAATGGCTTCGGGCTCTAATTCCGTATCCCTATAAAGGACCTCGGCGGCAAACAGGGCGCCCGCCAAAGGCGCCCGAAAAATGCTGCCAATGCCGGCACCCATGCCCGCCAGAAGCATGATCCGGCGGTCTCTTTCAGATAAATTTAATTGGGTTGCCAGAAAAGATCCAAATCCTGCGCCGATCTGGGCGATGGGCCCCTCCTTGCCGCCGGATCCGCCGGTGGTCATGGTGATGGCGGATGCTAAGGTTTTAACAATGGGGATTCTCCCTCTGATGTAGCCTTTTTTTCGGTGATAGGCCTCAATAACGGCATCTGTTCCGTGGCCTTCTGCTTCGGGCGCAAATTGATAGACAATCCAGCCGCTGATCAGCCCGCCCAAAGCCGGCAAAAACAAAAGGACCCATCGGGAAAACGGCGTGTCGGTGGGATGAAATAAATGAGGTTCGCCGGCCGGGGGCGGTGGGCGATACCCCGCCATCATATCCATGAAATAATGACTTCCCGCCTGACACAAAAAATAAAAAACAACAGATCCAATCCCGGAGATAATACCGATAACCACAAACAATGCGCTCCATTTACCGACCCGGGCGATATCGAAGAATTTTATTTTATTTCTAAACGCGTTGAATATTTTGATGATCAGTGAAGATGAATTCATTTAAAGGAATTGTTTTAAGCTGAAGCGTGTAAATGGTAACGTTGCTCCTTGATATATCAAATGCTTTCAAGGAGAGTATCCTGTTTTGCAAGATTTTAATCTTAGATACCATAACGGAGGGCGCTTTATTCTTCAATCGTTTTCTTAACATATCCCAATAAAAAACAGCTTAATTCTTTTTCAAAAAAATTTTTTAAGAAAAAATTATTGACAAGTCTACCGACCGTTCGGTAGACTTTTTTTATGAAAACAAATACCACAAACAGCCTTCCTACAGCCGATCGTTTACTGGAAGCCGCTGAAAAGCTCTTTGCGGAAAAAGGATTTTACGGCGCCAGCATCCGGGATATCTCCAGGTGCTTGTCGATTGCCAAATCCTCTCTGCTTCATCATTATTCATCCAAGGAAAAACTCTACGGGGAAGTTTTAAACAAAATCGCCAGGGAAATGACCGAGGAGGTCCGGGCCATTCGTCAATCCACAACGGACGAGCGGGAACAGTTGCGCCAGTTTGTCCGGCTGTTATGGGAGAATTCCCAGCATAAGCCCAACCGGGAAAATATCATCATCCGGGAAATGCTGGACAACCCCAAGCGCGCGAACCAAGTCAAAAAATGGTTTTTTGTCGATTATTTAAATGAATTGACCGGTATAATCCGGTCCGGGCAGGCCAAGGGGATCTTCAAACTGGTGGTGCCAGAAGTGTTTATTTTCCAACTCCTAGGGGCCCACCGGTATGTGGTCATTTCCATGCCCACGGTGAAGCAGTTTTTTTCAACACAAACCTATAAAAAAATTATCACCGAGCATACCCGTGAATTGGAGGCCTTTGTTGAGGAGCGGCTGTTTGTTAAAGAATAACAGAAAAGGATGATCCATAGGGAGCAAAAAATTTTTGGCCATGTACTGGATCACGGATTTTCAGTTTGAGGCGGCGGATCGGTGTTTATAATTTTTCGGCGGGTATGGATACATGCCGGAATACCCCATATCTCGGTTTTTTGTGGACGCCCGGGCACAGAGAATTTACGGCCGGGCCAATGAAATGATAAAGAAATTGATTGCAAGAAAAATGGGGATATAAAATTAAGGAGGGGCCCATGAATTTTACCGAAATCTTATACGACAAAACAGACGGGGTTGCCCGAATCACCATCAACCGGCCGGAAAAATACAATGCCTGCACCGCCACCACGATCTATGAATTGAGCCAGGCCTTCATGGACGCCTGGGTGGATTCAGCCATCGGCGTGGTGGTGCTCACCGGCGCAGGCGACAAGGCGTTTTGTACAGGCGGGGACCAGTCCATCCGGGCCGCCGGCGGATATGCCGGAACCGTGGCCGCGCTTCCCCTGGAAGTGGGCTGGCAGCAGGTAAGCACCCTTATCCGCACCATCCCCAAGCCCGTGATCGCCCGGGTCAACGGATATGCCATCGGCGGCGGCCATGTGTTTCATGTGGTCTGCGATTTTTCAATTGCATCTGAAAAAGCCAAATTCGGCCAGGCCGGCCCCCGGGTAGGCAGTTTCGACCCGGGTTACGGGACCGGCGATCTGGTGCGCGCCGTGGGCTTAAAACGCGCCAAGGAAATCTGGTTCTTGTGTCGCCAGTACACGGCCCAGGAAGCGCTCCGCATGGGATTGGTGAATGCCGTGGTGCCCCATGATAAATTGGATGAAGAAGTGGATAAATGGTGCCGGGAATTGCTTGAAAAAAGCCCCACTGCTTTAAAAATGCTCAAATACGCGTTTCATGCGGAAACCGACGGTGTGGTGGGCATCACCCATCTGGGTGTCGGCGGGTTGAGCCTGTTTTATGACACCGAAGAATCCCTGGAAGGCAAAAATGCGTTTATGGAAAAACGGAAGCCGGACTTTAGCAAGTTTAGAAAATAATATTCATTGGTTAAAATCTTTCCTGCCCCCCTCTTTGGGAAAGAGAGGAATTAAAGTTTACCTCAAGGGGAATTTAGGAAGATTTAAATTCATTTGAAAGGAGGCTCTATGACACCCATTAAAACCATACTGGTGATCGGCGCCGGCCTGATGGGCAGCGGCATTGCCCAAGTCTGCGCCCAGGCAGGCATATCGGTCTATTTGCATGATACATCCAAAACCGCTTTAGATAAAGCCATGAAAAACATGGATTGGTCTGTGGGCAAGTTTATTGAAAAAGGAACGCTCACTGAGCCCAAGGAAACCATCCTAAAACGCATCCAGCTCCTAGAAGATCTTAAAACGGCCATTGATGTGGATCTGGTGGTGGAAGCGGTATTTGAAAACAAAGCACTCAAACAGGAAATTTTTAAACAACTGGATCAAATATGTCCGCCCCGCACCCTTTTTGCGAGCAACACATCGGCGATTCCCATCACCGAACTGGCATCGGTCACCCATTGGCCGGAAAAATTCATGGGACTTCATTTTTTCAGCCCGGTTCCCATGATGTCGGCCGTTGAAGTGATTCGGGGCATGATGACCGCCGATGCCACAGTTCAAGCAGGCCAGGCCTTTGTGCGCCAGATCGGCAAAGAACCCATCATGGTGAACCGCGACGTGGCCGGATTTGTGATCAACCGGATCAATTTTCCCGCCACCATCGAGGCCATGCGCTTGGTGGAACAAGGGGTGGCTTCAGTGGAAGACATTGACAAAGGGCTTCGCCTGGCCTCTGGAAGAAAAATGGGAATATTTGAAACCGGCGATATGGTGGGCCTGGATGTGACGTATAACGCGCTCATGGCCATGTATGAAGAAACCAAAGATCCCCGATGGTATCCGCCTTTGCTCCTGCGGCGAAAAGTCAAGGCCGGTCACCTGGGACGCAAAACCGGAAAAGGATGGTATGATTACACAGAAGAAAAACGGTAACATCAGCATATGCCTCACTTTAAAATAAACACCAAGGATATATTTTTTATTTTAAAAGATCAGCTCCATTACGGATCCTTATGCGCATTGCCGCGATACCGGAATTTATCCGAAAAAGCCCTGGATTTAATGGTCCAAGAGGCGGTCAATTTTGCCAAAAAAGTCCTGGATCCGCTGCAAGAACTGGGCGACCGGCACCCCCCGAAATTTGAAAACAGCCATGTGATCTGCCGGCCCGAATTCAAAGACGCCTTCCGCCAATACGGCCAAAATGGATGGATCGCGGTTGCCAGAGATCCCCTGTACGGCGGCCATGGCTTTCCCCATATGATGCGCATCGTGGTCAATGACATCATGTACGGCGCCTGCCATGCATTTAACACCGCCCCCAGTCTCACCCACGGGGCTGCGCATCTCATTGAAACCTTTGGGACAGAAGCGCTTAAAAAATGCTATGTGCCGCCCTGTTATGCGGGTCAATGGTCCGGCACCATGTGTCTTACCGAGCCGGGCGCCGGGTCCCATCTAGCTAATATCCAAACCACGGCATACCAGCACGGCGATAATTTTAAAATTAAAGGGACCAAAATTTTTATTTCCTGGGGGGAGCATGATCTTACCGATAATATCATTCATTTGGTGCTCGCCCGGATTGACGGCGCGCCTCCGGGCGTCAAGGGCATTTCCTTGTTTATTGTTCCCAAAATCAGGGTCAACCCGGACAGGTCGTTGGGGCATGCCAATGATGTGATCTGCACGGGGATTGAAGAAAAACTCGGGCTGCACGGGTCGCCCACCTGCACGTTGGAGTTCGGATCCAAAAACGACTGCATCGGGTATTTATGCGGCACGGAAAATCAGGGCCTTTCCCATATGTTCCAGATGATGAACTCCGCCCGGATCAACACGGGTGTAGGTGCCATGGCGGTGGCGTCATCAGCGTATTTAAACGCCCTGGCTTATACGAAAAAACGAATCCAAGGAACAGACATTGCCGGTGGCGAAACCGGCCAGGTGGCCATTATCCAACATCCGGATGTGCGACGTATGCTGTTGTGGATGAAAGCATCCGTGGATGCCATGCGGTCCATGATATACACCGCCGCGTTCTGGTCGGATCTGGCCCATGAACTTGACGCTGGTGATGAGAAAAAACATTATCAGAATCTAACGGAATTCATGACACCCATCATCAAAGCCTATTGCTCGGATACAGGGTTTAAAGTCTGCGAAACCGCCATGCAATGTATGGGCGGATATGGATATTGCAAAGATCTTCCTATCGAGCAGTATTTGCGAGACATTAAAATTATGTCACTTTATGAAGGCACCAACGGCATCCAGTCCATGGATCTCATGGGCCGGAAATTGACAATGGATCACGGCGCGCCGTTTGAAGCGTTTAAAAAAGAAATTATTGAATTCTGCGCCCGCCGTCAGAATCACCGGGTGTTGGGAAGTCGTGTGCGACAGCTTTCGGCTGCAATGGAACAATTATGCGCCATGGCTGTTGCAATGCGGGCGCAAAGGAAAACCGATCCGATTCAATGGGCGTCTTCCACCTATCCGGCGCTCTTGTGTTTCGGCGATGTGATTTCCATCTGGCGGCTTTTGGATCTGGCGATCATCGCCGGTGAAGCGGCGGAGCAAAAGGGAAACAGTGATTATTACACCGGCAAAATATTGCAGGCCGCATATTTTTGCGATACCGCTCTGCCGTTAACCTTGGCCCGGATGGGTACCTGCCTTCGGAAAGGACGGGAAATTGAAAACATGCCGTTGGGGGCGTTTTGAAAATCAAGGGTCTTTTTATCCAAAATGCCGGTGATCTTAAGCCCCTTTTTGCAAAGGGGGATAAAAGTGAGTTTTAAGCCAACCTTTGCTTAAGCCAACGGCATTAAAAATTTTTCACAAGTAAGGGATATGATATATGCAGCTCAACGAAGTCGTCGTTATTGATGCGGTGCGCACCGCCTTCGGCCGGTCCGGCGAAAAAGGGATATTCTGGAAAACCCGGGGGGAAGACCTGGCTGTGCCCTTGCTCAAAGCCCTGATCCAAAGAAATCCGCCGGTTCAACCCCATATGGTCGAAGACAGCATTTGGGGAGTGACCAATCAGGTCAAGGAATTGGCATCCACCTTAGGCCGCATGATCACCATGCTGGCGGGCTGGGGGTGGGAAATTCCCGGATGTTCCATTGACCGCATGTGCGCCAGCGGGTTGACCGCCATCGGGTTTAGCGCCACCTATATCGCATCCGGTATGGCCGACTGCATTATTGCCGGCGGGGTGGAACACTTAGGCCATGTGCCCATGGGCTTCATGCGGGACCATCATCCAAGGGCGGTTGAAGTTATGGGAGATCCGTCCGCCCTGGTCATGGGCCAGACTGCTGAAAATATCCATGACCGGTTTCCGGAATTCACCCGGGAAATGGCAGACGCCTATGCGGTGGAATCCCAGAGAAAAGCCCACCGGGCCATCACATCCGGAAAAATGACATCCATGATTATCCCTATTGAAGTGGAACTGGCCGACGGGCAAAGAATTATTGCGGATTTTGATCAGCAACCCCGGCCGGACACGACATTGGAAACATTGTCCAAATTAAAACCGGCATTCCGGGAAAACGGCCGGGTCACGGCTGGAAATTCATCCGGATTAAATGACGGCGCCTGCGCCGTACTGATGATGAGCCGACAAAAAGCCGATGAATTGGGATTAAAACCAGTGATGCGCTGGGTGGCATCGGCCGCGGCCGGTGTGGATCCCAAGATTATGGGGATCGCGCCGGTGCCGGCCACTCAAAAAGTTTTCCAAAAAACCGGCCTCACCATGAAGGACATTGATATTGTTGAAATCAATGAGGCTTTTGCCGTTCAAGTATTGTATTGCCTGGACCGGCTGGGCCTGGCATGGAATGATCTTAAGGTCAATCAATGGGGCGGGGCCCTGGCCTATGGTCACCCTTTGGCTGCCTCAGGTCCGAGGCTTGTGGCGTTTTTATGCGGGTTGTTTAAGGAAAATCCTTCTGCCCGATACGGCCTGACCACCATGTGCGTGGGCAGGGGACAGGGGTACTCGATTATTTGGGAAAATTTGGTGGGTCAAAAAAATTAGCCGTTAAAGCATAACCACGATATTTGAAATGTCGAATATCGAACACAGAATTTTTAACCGAAGAAGTGGAAACACAACATAGCCATTCGATATTTTTGGTTAGCATTCTGAAGGTTATAACATCTTGTAGATTTTAATAATCATAAAATAAAGAGGGAGGCAGTCATGTTTAAACTCACAGGCAAAACCGCCATTGTCACGGGTGGGGCAAGGGGCATCGGAAAAGGCATATGCTTGGCATTGGCCCACCAAGGCGCCCATGTGGCGATTGCGGATCTGCTCATGGATGCAGCCCAGGAAACGGCTGAGCAAATCGTTAAAACCGGTGCAAAAGCCATGGCCGTGCAAACAGATATTGCGGATCTTGAATCGGTAAAAAAAATGGTTGAAAACGTCAAAACCGAGTTCGGCAAAATTGATATCTTGGTCAACAACGCCGGATGGGACCGTATGAAACCGTTTTTAAAAACAACGCCGGATTTCTGGGACAAGGTCATCAACATAAATTTCAAAGGCGTCTTAAATACGGTATATGCCGTGGCCGAAGACATGATCGGCCGCAATTCCGGCCGCATCATCAACATCGCCTCGGACGCGGCCCGGGTGGGCAGCATGGGCGAATCGGTGTATTCGGGCGCCAAAGGAGCGGTGCTTTCGTTTTCAAAAACGCTTGCACGAGAGCTGGCGCGAAATGCCATCACCGTCAATGTCATATGCCCGGGCCCCACACCCACGCCGTTGTTGGACGACATGAAGGCGGAAGGCAGCTTCGCAGACAAAATTTTATCGAGCATGGACAAGATCATCCCGCTCAAGCGAATGGGCACGCCCGAAGACATCGCAGCGGCCGTGGTGTTTCTGGCATCCGATGAAGCCGGATTCATCACAGGACAGGTCCTAAGCGTGTCCGGAGGGCTCACCATGTGTTAATTTTTCTGCTGAAAAACCCGGCAGCAGAAAAATGAAACCGCCCTCCTTTTGCAAAGGAGGGCCGGGGAGGATTTTGTGGTTCCTTTTATCCCCTTCTCCCCTTGCGGGAGAAGGCCGGGATGAGGGGTAACATTTCATATGGATAAAGTTAAAAGCCTAACAAATCATATTTGAAATTTCGAACCGCAGAACTAAGGGCATCACTTCGAAATTCAACATTTCTTGTTCGATATTCTGTGGCTAATAAAAATCTATTCAGGACAAAATTGATATGGACTTTTCATTTTCCAAACAGCATGAGATGCTGCGCCAGGCAGTGCGGGAATTTGCCGCCAAAAAAATCGCGCCCTATGCGGATAAATGGGATGCGGATCATTATTTCCCCTATGAAGAAGTGATCAAGCCTATGGGAGATCTGGGGTTTTTCGGCATGTGCATACCGGAACAATACGGCGGGGAAGGGTTGGACTGGACGTCGGCCGTGATCGTCACCGAGGAGATCGCAAGGGTGTCGAGTTCCCTTCGGGTCCAGGTCAACATGCAGTGCATCGGTTCGGCCTACACCATATATACATATGGATCCGACATATTAAAGGAAAAATACATCCGGAAATTGGTAAAAGCCGAATATCTCGGCGGATTCGCCATTACCGAACCGGATGCGGGATCGGATGTTATGGCCATTGCATCCATTGCCCAAGACAAAGGCGACCATTGGCTCTTAAACGGCTCCAAAACTTGGATTTCCAACGCGGATCTGGCGGATGTGATTATTTATTATGCCTATACGGATAAATCCAAAGGCTCCAAAGGATTGTCCGCCTTTGTGATCGAAATGAAACAGTTCAACGGCATTCACACCTCCCGACTTGAAAAGATGGGATCCCATTCATCGCCCACGGGCGAAATTTTTCTTACCAACACACGGGTGCCAAAAGAAAACATCCTGGGCAATCCCGGCGACGGGGCCAAAATCGTGTTTTCTTCTTTGAATCAGACCCGCATTTCCGCTGCTGCCGGCGCCGTGGGGGTGGCCCAGGCGTGCTTGGATATCGCTGTCAAATACTGCGCCCAACGCAAACAATTCGGCAGAGCCATCGGCGAATTTCAAATGAACCAAGACTTGATCGCCCAGATGTCAACCGACATCGAGGCAGCCCGGCTCTTGGTTTATAAGGCGGCCTGGGAAAAAGACCAGGGAAACTTAAACAACGGCTTAACAGTAGCCCAGGCCAAGTATTTCGCCGGAGAAACCGCCATGAAATGCGTCAATGCGGCCATGCGCATCCTCGGGGCCTATGGCTATTCCACCGAATATCCGGTCGCCCGGTTTTACCGGGACATCCCCACCTATGTGATTGTGGAAGGCTCGGCCAATATCTGCAAATCCATCATTGCCATGGATAAGCTTGGCATGCGCAAGGCGAATCGATAAATATTTCTATGCAAAGGCCCTAAAATATGATATGTTAATCCATCACAGTCCTGAATCCAGGAGGCATGTTAATCAGATGATAAACACCCATACAAAACTTTTCCCCGGATTCAATAAGGAAAAATGCATGGCCTGCACCATCTGCGTGGAGGTTTGCCCTGCGGGCGCGTTGGATTTGGCAATCGCCAATAGCATCACCGGCTTTCGGCTATTTCCTGTTTTGGCGAATCAGGATCAATGCATGGGATGCTGTTTTTGTGAAAAACATTGCCCCACAGGTGCAATCATCATGGCAAGCTAAGGATTGGAAGATGCTTAGATATCCCATAACCTTTTTTTCATATCATACAGGATCGTTCATTATGGAACCCCTGGCCCGAAACCATTTGTCCCATCAGATATTTCAACGCATCAGCCATCAAATCATCCGCAATGAATTAAAACCGGGCGAAATGATTTATGAAACCCAGATATCAAAGATGTTGGGCGTCAGCCGAAGTCCGGTCCGGGATGCCCTTCATATGCTGGAACAGATTCGCCTGGTGGATAAAACCCCCAAGGGGAATTACCAGGTATCGGTGCTCACCCCTGAATTGATTCAATCGTTATATGAAACAGCCATTATTTTATATGAATATGCCTTTGCCAAGGCTGCGGAACGCGCTCAACCCAAGGACTTGATCCATATGAAAGAAATCCTTGCCCAGATCGAAAAAAGCATTGCAGGCAAACAATTCGAGATATATCTCCAACACGTGACCCAGCTTGCCAAAGTAATTCTCAAGGCAGCCGGCAACCCCATTATCGAGCGAATCGCCATGGAATTAATGCCCACGGCTGAGCGGGTGCAGTGGGCTTCCATCACGGCCATGCCCGATCAAATGGACACCATTGTGGATCATTTAAAGCAGGGATATCAATGTATTGCGATAAAAGATTCCCAAGGCGCCGCAAAAGCCTTCAATGATTTTGCCACCACCCATATCCATATTGTGTTGGCCAGCATGAAGGAACAATCTGCGTTGTAAATACCGAAAAAAACAGGCCCAGGCGGTTTTAAATAAACCGTCATGATTCCAATCAGGTTGAGCCTGGTTGCAATCATTGAAGCAATATAATAATTTTAAAATTAACCGGAGGGTCAACTACCCATCAAAACTATTTAAAAAAGGAGGTCTGGGCATGTTTAAGGAATTTAAAGAATTTGCCATGAAAGGCAATGTGGTGGACATGGCAGTGGGCATCATCATCGGCGGCGCGTTTGGCACCATTGTCAAAAGTTTAGTGGATGATGTGCTCATGCCGCCCATTGGTCTGCTTTTGGGCGGCGTTGATTTTTCCAATTTTTTCATCGTATTAAAAGACGGAGCCCAGGCGGCCGCGCCCTATGCGTCGCTGGCCGCCGCCAAGGCTGCCGGCGCAGTCACCATCAATTACGGGCTGTTCATCAATGCTGTCATCAGCTTTCTTATCGTGGCTTTTGCCCTCTTTATGCTGATTAAAGGCATGAATCAATTGCGGCGCAAGGAAGCGCCGGCCGCGCCCAAAACCAAAGACTGCACCTTCTGTTTTTCCGCCATTCCCGTCAAAGCCACCCGGTGCCCCCACTGCACCTCCACCCTGGGGTCCTGAAATAAAGTTTTTTAAAAACAATGACCGGGATCTTTGCGGTTGGGGTATCGGTTATTTTGATTTTTATCCGCCGAAAGCCACTTCCGGAATCTCCACCACTGCTTTGCAATTGGCCTCAATGGAAGCCATTTTGCCCAATGTGATGGGAAGCAGGGTTTCGATAAAATACTGGGCGGACTTGATTAATCCCTCATAGTAAGCGGCATTTTTGTTTTTATTGATAATGTCCAGACGCGCATCCCCCTGGGCATCGCCCACCAGCTCTTTTAACTTGGGCATTGCAATATTGGCCCGCCACAGGAGCATCCAGGCCATAATCACATCGCCCATGACATCCAGAAAAGGCGCAGCATGGGCAAATGCCACTTTAAAATCCATGGACATGGCGGTTTTGCCCAAATGCATGGCCACTTCGCCCAGCCGGTTGAGAGCTTTTTCAACCCGTTGTGCCAATCCCTCCAGGCCTGGGATTTCGTTTGCCCTGGCAATGGTTTTTTGAATTTCACCCATAAAATTCATAAAAACCGAACCTTTTTTCATGCCCATTTTTCTTCCCAGAAGATCCATGGCCTGGATGCCGTTGGTCCCTTCATAAATGGAGTTGATCTTGGAATCCCGCAACAATCGCTCAATGGGATAATCCCGTGTATAGCCGTAGCCGCCATATACCTGCATGGCCTGGACCGTGCAGTCAAAACCGCGATCCGTGCAATAGGATTTGATGATGGGCGTCAACAAGCTGATAAAATCCTCAAGGTCTTCTTTTTCCTTATCCGTGGCAGCCACCGCTTGTTTGTCAAACAAATAGGAAATATAATACACAAAACTGCGCATGCCTTCCACATAGGCTTTCATCCACAGGAGCATGCGCCGGACATCGGGGTGCCGGATGATATGCACCGAAGGCGCGTCCTTGGCCAACATGTCGGCCAGATCCCTTCCTTGAATTCTTTGTCTGGCATAATTGACCGCATAGAGATATGCGCAGGATGCGTTAAAAAGCCCCAGGGCGCCCACGCCCAACCGGGCTTCGTTCATCATGTGGAACATGACCTTCATCCCCTTGTTTTCTTCGCCCAGCAGCACCCCCCGGCATTTTCCTTTGCCGCCGAAAGTCAATTGGGTGGTGGGGCTGGCGTGAAGGCCCAGTTTTTCTTCAATGCCGGTGCACACCACATCATTGGGCTCACCCAAAGAGCCGTCATCATTCACCCAGATTTTGGGAACGATAAACAACGATATCCCTTTGGTGCCAGCAGGCGCGCCTTCGATGCGAGCAAGCACTGGATGGATGATATTTTCCGCCAGATCATGCTCCCCGTTGGTGATGAAAATTTTATTTCCGGAAATGGAATATGTGCCGTCCGGATTTTTAACGGCTTTGGTGGTCAAGGCGCCCACATCGGAACCCGCCTCGGGCTCGGTGAGCACCATGGTGCCGGTCCACTGGCCTGAATACATTTTTCCCAAATACAATTCCTTTTGTTTGGGGGTGCCGAAAATCTCAATCATTTTTGCCGCGCCATGGGTGGCGAATCCAAATGCACCGAAAGAAAAATCCGCGCCCACAATATATTCCGCAGCTGCTTGTGCCACCAGATGGGGAAGCCCCTGGCCGCCGATGGCGGGATCTTCGGTCATGGCGATCCAGCCCCCTTCCCGCAAGAGCTGATAGGGCCGGTGAAAACATTGGGGAACCTTCACCTGATTGTTTTCAAAAACAAGGCCCACCTTGTCCCCTTCATCATTGACCGGCAAAATTTCCTTAATGGCAAAACTCCGCGCTTCGTTGATGATCATATCAAACATCTTGCGGTTCATGCCTTTGTAGCGGGGATGTTTGATGATATCTTCCAATCCCAGCTGTTCATACAAAACAAAATCCACATCCCTTCTGTCTGCAATTTGTTGTGCCATAACTTTTCCCCTTTTTGAATGAAGTTACATAAAACAACCCATATATTTTCATCAAAATCCAATGGAACCTGCGTGTGCACGGCAAAAAATGAACATTGTTCATTTTTCCATAATAAAAAATTGAAAAGGTTTCAAGATTTCCGATTGAAAATCCCTCAGAACGCGCCGGTGATGCTCCCCTCCAATGGACGATTTCTTCATCGCCGGCAATGGCAAAGCGGGTCAGTATTTACGATTTGATTCTGGTGCCGGAGGCGAGACTCGAACTCGCACAGGCGCAAGGCCCGGAGGATTTTGAGTCCTCTGCGTCTACCAATTCCACCACTCCGGCACAACGTTTGCCTTTATATGGCAAAAAATTTTCAATGTCAATAAAATGGCTCCAAAAAAATACTACTTGATAAATCTCTCCCCATCAAGAATAGTTATCGCAACCGGCTGAAAAACAAATACGGATTCACGTGCTGGAAATTGATTCATGATCCCAGAGATCGACCGCATTGTTAAGTTTTTCCTGCATATTTTTCACCTGCAATCCGGGGGGGCAGGGGAGATGGAAATGCCTGGAGCCTATGAGTTGGTTTCGGCAGATTCAGACCCCTTGCGCATTTATGAACTTCGCATCCCGCTGGCATCCTCCTTTAAAACACGGCGGATGAGCATCCGGCGCATCGGCGAATCCGTTGAAAGCAAAAGCACATGCTATGTGGTGACCTATGATGATTTGCTGGTGATTAAAATCCCCCCCTTTCCCCTGGCGGATTTCAACAAATACCTGGAAAACATCCATTTCGAACTAGAAATCGGGAAACGGCTTTCCCCGTGGGTTCATTGTTTAACGCCGACCCTATCGTGCATTCTCAAAAAAATACCAGAAATTGCCGGAAAAATTTCCAAAGAAGCCTCGGATACGGAATCGGCCTATGTGGAATTGCTGACCAAAGAGCCGAGATATCAGGGGAATTTGAAAATCGGCGACCGTTTTGCGTATTTCATGAGCCTGTCCAAACATCCGTTTTTCAATCAGGTCATTGAAAAAATTCACGGCACACCCCAATGGGTTTATGAAGAAATTTATAAACACAGCCGTATTTTTATGAATTTGGACGCGTTTGAATCGATTTACGGCGAGCTTCACATGGAGTTGTATGATCGGATTCACGCGATGATCAAAGCGTTCCGTCTGAAAGTCGACGCCATGTTAACCCTCTATGGAGATTATCCGGCCATACCGGATTTTTTAAAAGAAGAATGGATTTTTGCCGCCCTTGCCCGTCAGCCCGTTCATTTAAAGATGGAGGATCTCCCGCCGGAGTTCTTGGAGGATGTTCACAATCTGATACAGTCTTTTATTGATGAAAATAAAACCACGGTGGCGGATTACCAAAAAACAGTTTCAACCTATGTCCGTAAAAAAAATTTCGAAAAAAACCGAAGGCGCATGGAGGCCCTTGTTATCAATATCCTGGAATTGATTTACCGCCTGAAAGGGTCGTGCATTGCCATCCGGGATTTAAAGCCGGATAATATATTGATCATGAGCGATTTAAGCGATGTGTATGCCCATCTGTCAGACCCTGAAAAATATAAACTGGGATTGATTGATGTGGAAACAGCTGTGGATTTCAGCCAAAAAGATCCGAACCGGATCCAGCAACCCATGCTGGCCGGCACGTCCGTCTACATGACGCCTGCACACATATTTAAAAATGAAACGCTCACGGAACTGTTCGGCAAAAATATAGGCCGGGTGTTTTACATGCAGGATTGGTTTGCCGCCATTGCCATGATGTTTGATGTGGTCACAGGCCAATGGCTGTTTCGCAAAACCGCCAAATTGATCCCTGAAATCGCGCGGGAACGAAAAAAAAGCCAACAAAATCGCCAGTCGCTACCCGATATTTATAAAAACGCAAGCCTGATTTTCTGGAAAACCGCTGAAGCGGAATTGTCCGCAGGCATCCAAAAACACATTGATTTATTCCAATGGATTCATTTGACATTGCCGGAGCATATCATAGAAATGTTTTGCGATGAAATCGAAACGGAAAAACAGATATGGCAAAGTATGATCCAGGAATTCGCCGTGAAATTATTCCCCAAAAAAGCGCCTTCCCTTATGAAAGCGAGCTATGAAGACATTAGAACCCAACGGATAAAGGCGGAACAAACCCTTTGCCGATCCGAAGCAAATCAACGTCTGATCGCCAAGCTCAAACAGATTGAAAAATTAAAATACCGGTTTGAACACGCCAAAGAATCGCCGCACATGATTCGGCAAACAATGATCTGCGGGGATTTAATGAAATGGATGTTGCAGCGCGTCCGCCATGCATTAAACCCTTTTTAGAAAATCATGGATAAACCTGCGTTCCAGCAATTGGATCTGGAGATATGACCCGGACCGCTTAGAAAAAGCCTTTGAAGCCGAATGGATGCGGCCGAATGCCCGGCCAATCAGAAAGGGACGGCCGTGCCCCCTCACAAACCTTGGCTGAGAAGGCAAGACCGTCCGAGGCAAAAAACATGTTTTTTTGTAAAAAATACCGGTTCTGCAGAAAACACAAACGTTTTACAGACCCAGAAGACCGGTCTTTAACTTGTTTAAATACTCATCGGTGTTTTTGGCAAGCCAGATGCCGAAAACCGCTTTTTTAAATTCCAGGCCGGCAATGGCGTCCCCCTGGATAACGCCGTTTAAGGCGACGGTGATTCCCTTATCGGGCACATAGGCGATTTCATACAGATCCCCATCCTTGGGGTCTGTTTTAAAGAGCGCATTGAATTTGGTGATTTCAGATTTGATGCCATCGGTTTTCCCGCCGGTGGCCCGTTCAAATCCTTCATTCCAGGCATCAATGAGTTTTTCCTTGGTGGCTTTATTGGTGGTGATATACAGGCGGATGGCCATGGGGGAATTTTCATCCATAATGGCCTGGGGATCCGTGCTTTTGGTTTTCAGATACAATCCCGCCGTATAAACGTCGATGGTAATAAATGCGATTTTTTTGATTCGAACCCCGGCGCCATTAAGGACCAAGTTCTGACCATCCAGCATAATGGAATCCGCAACTTCTATATCCCCCACTTTTTTGGCCATGGCCGCGGGGGCAAACAATAACGCCACAAACAACACAACACAAATTTTTTTCATAACCGCGCTCCTTTTCATAGATGTTTATGATGATGGTCTAATTGTTTGGCCTATATAGAAAAAAGTATCACGGGAGTCAAGGGGTTTGAACGAATCAAGGCCGTTTACAGCGTTTCAGTGATTCCATTGAAAAAAACAGCGAAACCAAAACCTTCAGAGGATGGGTGGGGTTTGAAACATAAAATGTAAACCCCATGATCCCAAGAAATTTGTTTGAAAAATTTTTTTGCATAACGGTAGAATAAAAGAATAGGATTATGTTGCGCACTTGGCGCGCGGCCCTATGGCAACCATCATTTGGATAAAAAAGAGGATGTCTCATGAAAACAGATAATACCCATTTGTTTCAGGCAAGCGTTGCTAAAACCGAATACGAATCCAAACGATTTTTAGAACCCTATGGAATTCCGGTGGTCCAGGAAATCTGCGTGAAAAGCGCGGCAGAGGCTGTGGATGCGGCCAAAAGACTGGGGTTTCCCGTGGTGCTCAAAGGTCTTGGGAAACAATTGCTCCACAAGACCGAATCCCGGCTGGTGCATTTACATCTTCAAGATGAAACTGCCGTAAAAACAGCGGCGGCTGAAATTGAAAAAAATGCGGGCGATAAGCTGGAAGGATTTCTGGTTCAGCCATTTGTGTCGGGCAAGCGGGAATTTGTGGTGGGGATGTTTCGGGATCACATTTATGGGCCGGTGGTGATGTTCGGCCTTGGCGGTATTTTCACAGAAGCCCTGTCCGATGTTTCTTTCCGCTTGGCGCCGTTGACGGAAGCCGATGTGGAGGAGATGCTCTCAGAAATCCAATCCAAAGCCCTGCTGGGGCCGTTCCGTGGAGAGGCGGCGGTGGACCTACAGGCACTGACACGGACCTTGATGGGCATATCCAAAATCGCCCTGGATCATCCAGAAGTCATTGAAATCGATATCAATCCCCTGCTGGTCTCTCCGGAAGGCCGTCCCATGGCCGTGGACGCCCTCATCATCACCGGCCAACCCGAAAAACCCCAAGCGTTTTTACCGCCGGTGGACCCTCGGATTGTGGGAGGGCTTTTTTACCCGCGGTCCGTGGCCTTTGTGGGCGCTTCCGGAAGAATGGGGAAATGGGGATACACCTTGCTCACCAATACCATTGGCGGCGGCTTTCCCGGTGAGATTTATCTGGTCAACCCAAAAGGCGGCACGATTGCAGGCCGGCCTGTTTATCCATCCGTCAAAGACATTCCCGGAAAAGTGGATGTGGCGGTGGTGACCATTCCGGCCGACGCTGTGCCGGCCCTTATTCCAGAATTTAAGGAAAAAGGAATCGTCAACATGCTCCTGATTGCATCCGGGTTTGCAGAAACCGGAGCAGAAGGAGCTCAAAAAGAAAAAGAACTGGTGGACCTGGCCCGGGCCAACGGCATTTATATTCTGGGCCCCAACACCATGGGCATCTGCAATCCCCATGTGAACTTCTATTGCACCGGAACCCATGTGCGGCCCAAGCGCGGGGCCATCAGCGTGGTGGCCCAGTCCGGAAATATCGGCTCCCAGCTTTTGGCATTTGCCGAATTGCAGGGGATCGGCATCCGGGGATTTTCCGGGTCGGGCAATGAAGCCATGATCACCATTGAGGATTATCTGGATACGTTTTATGTGGACCCCTTAACCAAAACCATCATGCTCTATATTGAAAGCGTGAAAAACGGACGGCGGTTTTTTGAAAGCGCCAAAAAATTAAGCAAGGAAAAGCCCATTGTGCTGCTCAAGGGCGGCCAGACTAAGGCTGGAAACAAAGCCGCATCCAGCCATACAGGCGCCTTGGCCGCGGATTTCCGGGTGTTTAATGCCGTATGCAAACAGGCGGGTATTGTCAAAGTGGAAAAGCCCATGGAACTTCTGGACTTGTCCGCGGCGTTTTCATCCATCCCCTTGCCCCGGGGAAAACGGGTGGCCATTATGACGCTGGGCGGCGGATGGGGGGTGGTCACCGCGGACCTGTGCGAAGCCCACGGACTGGAAGTGCCGGAGCTGAATCAAGAAATTATTGCCATTGTGGATAAAATTCTGCCGCCGTATTGGAGCCGCTCTAATCCCATTGATTTGGTGGGGGAAAATGACCTGTCTATTCCCGTCACCGTCATGGAGGCGCTCATGAAATGGAATGGATGCGATGCGGTCATCAATCTTGGGATTTTAGGACGCAGACATCTAGTGTCCCGTCTGGCGGATTCCATCCGAATTGCAGACCCCTCATGCCCTGAGGATTTTTTAATCAAAGTCAACAAGTCCTTAGATGATTTTGAAAACAAATACATCGGCCACATCGTCTCATTAATGGAAACATATGAAAAACCCGTATTGGGGGTCACCATGCTCAAGCATGAAAAAGACCGCACCGTAAACCCCGTGGGAGATTCCAAATATAAAGGCCTGTTTTATCCCACCCCCGAACGGGCCGTGTTCTCTCTTGCTAAAATGTATGAATATTATCGGTTTATCTCCCGATGCGCCTAAGGCCGATCCGGCGACATGGCGTCAAGGGGTTGCCGGTTGGCTCTGTAACTCATTTTGTATCAGGAGCTCAGATATGTCAAAAAATCAAATAAAATAAGCAGGTTATTATCAATTTTCTTCGGTTTTTTTCAAAAACAAAAAAATCAGGTTTTTGGAAGCCATAAATCAGGTTTTCCCCGATTGTTTTTTAAATTCCCATCCGATAGGGTGAAATCAAAAAAAACAGTGTTTATGGTCGCAAAAATCGATCAAATAAAAAATTTTAATTTTTAACGCAATCCATGAATCGCATCATAAATCACCCATACAAAGGAGAAAAAAAATGAAACAGATGAAGTTTAGAACATTTATCATGATTGCAGTGGCGTTATGTGTCACCGTATCCTCATGCGGATTTTTGGCCAGCGTGCCCTGGATCCGAAGCGCATCCAGAAACGATGTGGTCAATCTCGGAGATTCCATTTTCGCGCTATCCGGCAAAGAAAGCGATTATCTGCATGCCTGGGCCGGCAAGACTTTCCGGCGCTATGCCACCTCGGGTGCTGAAATCAAAGGCGGGGACTGGATCGCGCCCAGCGTGACCAATCAATACGCCACAGCCAAAAGCGATGGATATATCAAAACCATTTTCATGGACGGCGGCGGCAATGATATTTTAATTCCCGCCACAGCCCTGGATCCCTATAACTGCAAGGTGGACTGGTGGGAAAGCGGACTTTCCACCACCTGCAAAAACCTCATCAATGACGTGTATGTGGATACGGTTAATCTGTTAAATCAAATGGGACGAGACGGCGTTAAAAACATTATTTTCCAGGGATATTACAGGGTGAAATTCGGCCTTATCGGCACCACGGCATTGAATCCAGCGGTGGATTATGGAGACACCAAATTGGCCCAGGCGGTTGCCAATGCCACGGCCGCAGCCAATTACCGCGTGTTTATTGATCCGCGGCCCTATATCACCAATTCAGATATTATCGTCGATGGCATTCATCCGGCAGATTCGGGTTCATATAAGCTGGCGCAGCTGGTCTGGGCCAAGCTTCAACCCAAACTGTAATATTTGAGAGCGGTTTGCCCAAGGGGCTCTGCGCAAATATCAACCCCCTTGCGTCACTCGTGTTTTTAACAAATAAAAAAGGTCATGGAGACTTTCAAAAAAAGTCCCATGACCTTTTTTATTGCGCATCCATAAATTCAATGACATAGTGACACCGTCACGGACGAATGCATGCGTGTGCCATCTGCTTTTGGGAATAATAAAAAAATATGAAAAAAAAATTGGTTTTTATCATCGTTGCCGCCGTCATTTCATTTGCCGGAATGCTGGGGCTGCTTTTTTTGTGGAATATTGAGCCCAATCCTCCATATCCCCCCCAGGCTTCGCCGCCTCCGGGCACGCGTGTTGCCCCCAACCCTCCGGCCGCCGGACAATGGCCGCCGGCTCAGGGCAGCGGATCCTTAAAGGATAAATTTGCAACTATGGGATTTTCGCTTGAAGATCAGCTGGTCAAGGAATTGCAAAAATATTACGGCGCAACAATTTCAGAAAAAAGCACCCAGGCCAGCATTTATGAAATTTATAAATCCTTTGCCGGATCTCGGCCAGACGGCCGGGAATTTTTTTATAAAATTCTAAAGCGGGCCTTTCCGGATTACGCTGATGCCATCATGGACACATTGGACAAACTGGATCTGTATCACCAGTGGCTTTTGGAAAATGACGCGGTGCTGGCCCAGATGAATGAAGAAGAAAAAATGGCTGCTTTATGGAAAAAACGGATAGAACTCTTCGGCGATGACGCCCAGGATATCTGGGTGGATGAAGTCATGGCCACAGACGCACGAAAGGCCAAAATGCTGGATACCCTTGAATTCATCAATGGCGCATCCGATATGAGCATTGATGACAAACTTCAACTCTATCAGGATTCCCTGCAAGAAACCTATCACGGCACCCCTGAAGCCTATTTTCTGGATCAAAAGCCCATTTTGGCAAAAATATTTTTCAGCATTGATTCGGTTCAGGATGAACTAAAGCAAATGAGCCCGGAACAGCGCCAGGCAACCATCAATCATATCCGACGTCAAATGGGATTTTCCGAAGAACAGGTGGCGGCTATGGAACAGGTGGATGCAGACAACAACCGGCGCTGGGAAGTGGGGTTAAAATACATGGAGGAGCGGAAACGGGTGGTGGAACAACTGGAGGGGGAAGAAGAAAAAGCGCAATTGCAAGCCCTCCGGGAAAAATATTTTGGGGATGAAGCCCAAACCATTCAACTTGAAGAAGAAAAAGACGGATTTTTCCGTTTTGAACGGCCGCGCTATTACGGCCGGAATTAATTCCTCTACTTTTTTGAAATTATTTGATTCTGAATTTCGGGGGGTCGATCCGCTCTTTTTTGCATCGGGGGCAACGGCTGGGTTTGGTGGGACGTTTTCGATCCGTAAATTCAAACCCGCAGGCAATGCAGGAAGCCGGATCGATTTTGACTTTGATCCCCTGGCGGGCCAACGTTTGGATGATATGGGGCATGTGATCATACACCGCCTTTTCACTGATGCCTAAAGACTGGGAAATAAAACGCGCGTCGCAGGCATCATTTCCCAACAATCCAATGATCTGCTCTCGGATGGTGGACATTTTCGATTCAATATATGCTGGATGTTATTTTCTTGCCAATGGATCGTGCCCTGGGGGTTTCCAAAAATTTTTTCTCTGTATTCGGCATCATCGCATATTTACGAGAAAAATCATAGCATTAATTTTTAATCCTTAAAAATTGTTCATCTAAAATAACTGTTGAAAATCGTTTGGTTGAAATGATATCAATGCACGGTTTTAAGGTCACTGGCAGGCCGATATTCAATGCAAACAACAGGAACTCATGGCAACGCCGGATAAACAAAAAGGTATTACGACATCCCAACAATCATTGTTAAGAACCCTTCCCGGGGTGGATCGGCTCCTGGAGCTTGCCAAAACCGACCCCTATTTGGGACAGATTCCCCGTTCCGTGACGATTTCCGCCATCCGTCAGGTCATTGAAATCCACCGCCAGCGGATTTTACAAAATCTTCCCGGAGTTTCTTCCCAAGACCTCTCCGAATCCCATTGGCTCAATGCTGTTAAAGCCGCTGCGCAAAAATCCATGACCCCCAATCTGATTGAGGTCATCAATGCCACCGGGATTGTGGTGCATACGAATTTGGGAAGATCCCCGCTGGCAGACCAAGCCCTTGCGCATATCCACGCCGTGGCATCCCGATATTCCAACCTTGAATTCAATCTTGAGTCAGGAAATCGGGGGTCCAGATATGCGGTGGTGGAAGATCTTATTTGCGAGCTCACGGGCGCGGAATCCGCCATGGTGGTAAACAACAATGCCGCAGCCGTGCTCCTAAGTCTGGACACCATTGCCAAAAACAAAGAAGTCATTGTGTCCCGCGGGGAACTGGTGGAAATCGGCGGCTCCTTTCGAATCCCTGATGTCATGGCCAAAAGCGGCGCCATTCTAAAAGAGGTGGGCACCACCAACCGCACCCATGTGAAGGATTATCAACAGGCCATTTCTGATCAGACGGGCCTGCTTCTCAAGGTCCATTCCAGCAATTTTGCGCTGGTGGGATTTACGGCGTCTGTATCCTTAAAAGACATGGTCCATCTTGGGGCACAACACGGCCTGCCGGTAATGGAAGATCTGGGAAGCGGCACTTTGATTGATTTTTCAAAATATGGGCTGATGAAGGAACCCACGGTTCAGGAGTCCGTGGCCGCCGGCGCCGATATAGTCACGTTCAGCGGGGACAAACTTTTAGGGGGCCCCCAGGCGGGGATCATTGTGGGCGCCAAACCCATTATAGACAAGATCAAGCAAAATCCTCTCACCCGGGCCCTGCGCATCGACAAGCTGACTCTGGCGGGTCTGGAAAGCACCCTTCGCTTATATCGGGATGAGCAAAACGCATTGTTTGCCATTCCCACCCTGCGCATGCTCACCTACCCCCCGGCGGAAATCCTCCAAAAAGCAAAACGCCTCAAAAAAATGATCACGCGATTGAAAGATTCGAGGATCGTCGCCGATGTTGTGGATTTCCCCTCAAAAGCCGGCGGCGGGGCCCTGCCATTGCTGGATCTTCCCAGCAAATGTGTGGCCCTTCGGATTGCGGGCATGACCGCAGATTCCCTGGAGTCCCATATGCGGCATCATCAGCCGCCCATTATTGGTCGAATTGTGGATGATATTTACATAATGGATATGCGTACTGTGTTTCCTGACGAATTGCCGAAAATTGTAGCGGCCATTCAAAAATGCGTTAAAGAGGTGTAATAGATCCCTATGTCAAACCGCTCGGAATCTGTGCATCGGGATGCTGTTTCCAACAGCCATTTTCTGTTATCCAAAATTTCGGGTGCGGATGATTTTTCAGCCGATCATCCGGACAATATCTCGATTCAGCGGCTGCAATCCCTGTTTCCTGATCTGTTGATCCAGGATGATTTTTTGGCCGAAGCTTTAATAAAGCTCTATTCAGTGGAGCAATTCAGCGCCTTTGTGGTTCAAATTGACGGCATGGGCCATCTGATTGATCCCAATGATGCCATCATCAGCCTGGCAAAAGCCGTGGATGAGCTGTGCCATGCCCATTCAGGCATATGGGGGCTTATGGACCATGGCATGCTGGGGTGTTTTCTCCCCGGTAAAACCTTGGCCGAGGGCCGGCAATCGGCGTTGATGCTTCAGGAAACATTTTCAAGATCCCGTCATGAAACCATATCCATCGGAGTTGCCGCCTATCCCACCATTGCCTACAAAAAAAACCAGATTTTGGACAATGCGCGAAAAGCGCTGGATCATGCGGCGTTTTTCGGTCCCAACAGCTGCGTGAATTTTGATTCCGTCAGCTTAAACATCAGCGGGGATAAATTTTATCAAAACGGGGATTTAGACGGCGCCATGGAAGAGTTTAAATGGGCGCTCAAACTGAAAAAAAAAAACGCCAATGTGTATAACAGCCTTGGTGTTTGCTACGGCATTAAAAACCAATTGGACAATGCATTGGCGTGCTTTCAATCCGCCATGGAGGCGGATCCCCAGGATATCATGCCGGTTTATAATGCGGGATATGTTCATTTTTTAAAACAGGAATATCCCATTGCATTGGAATATTTTCTCAATGCAGGCCGGATGGATGGATCGGTGTTTGAACTGGCGGTTCAGACCGGAAGGGTCTATCTTGCCTTAAATCAGCCCGGACCCGCAAAAAAATATTTTGAAACCGCCACCCGGCTGAATCCAAAATCCGCCCCTGCCTTCCGGCTGCTGGGCGAAAGCTGCGCCATCCAGGATTTAATTGCCGATGCCACAGACGCTTATAAAAAATGTTTAAAATTAAACCCCCATGATTGCGCTGCCCAATCGGCTCTGGGCTATCTGTATGAAATACAAGGCAAAAATTCCGATATTGCCCTTGCACTTTGCAAGCAAGCCGCGGAAAATGATCCTGGAAACGGATTATATCTACACCGTCTGGGCCGGCTCTATTTAAACCGAAAACAGTTCAAGGAAGCCCTCGATCTTTTTCAAAAAGCCACATATGCCGGATTTGATTCCCTGGAATATATTGATCAGACTTTAAAACTCATGGGCCAATAAATTTTTCACCGGGTTATTTTTTCTTAAGGGAAAAAGCGTTGCGGTGCTGCGCGGGAGAACGGGTAAAAAAAACCGCTGTGTGCTTTGGTCTTGAAATCCCCCGATGTGATTGATTTTATCCCCGTCATGGTTATTTTATTTACATTGCCCGGTCTTTTGATTTATGAAATAATTTATTTTTTATATCCTCTTGAATAAGGAATTGTATTTATGCCGATTTATGAATATTATTGCGATACATGCCATCAAAAATTTGAATGCCTGATCCTGGGCAAAGACAAGCCGAAATGCCCTGTGTGCGGAAACGCCAAGGCAAAACGGATGATGTCTGCATGCGGTTTTGTGAGCAAGGGCAAGGGCGGGGTCACCACGGCCAAGTCCGCCGGTGCATCTTCGTGTTCGGGATGCACTTCATCCAGTTGTTCCACCTGCCATTGATAATGAAAAAAAAAATTAAAATCGGCACCCGCGGCAGTCCGCTTGCCTTGTGGCAAGCCCAGTGGGTGAAATCCGGCCTGAGTGTATACCATCCAGACACGGATCTGGAAATTATCACCATCAAAACCACAGGGGATAAAATCCTGGATGCCCCCCTGGCCAAGGTGGGCGGCAAGGGGTTGTTTGTCAAAGAGATCGAAGACGCCCTGATGAACGGCCGGGTGGATCTGGCGGTTCACAGCATGAAGGACATGCCCGCGGATGTGCCTTCCGGACTATGCATCGGTGCGGTTCCCAAACGGGAAAATCCATGCGATGTGCTTATTTCTTACAACCACATCCCCTTAAAGGATCTTCCCCGCGGCGCACGCATCGGAACCAGCAGCCTGCGCCGCGCAGCACAGATTCTGGCCATCAAACCCGGGGTTTCCATTGTACCATTACGGGGGAATCTGGATACGCGCATCAAAAAAATAGAATCCCATGAGCTAGACGCCGTTGTTTTGGCCGCAGCCGGTGTGCACCGGTTGAATTTAAAGGATAAAATCACCCAATATTTGGATCCGGCATGGATGATCCCGGCAGTGGGACAAGGGGCCTTGTGCATTGAAATCCGGGACAATGACGCAGACATGCGATCCATGACCGCATGTTTAGACCATGGGGAAACCCATCATGCTGTGGCGGCGGAACGCGCTTTCTTGAAAACATTGGAAGGCGGATGTCAGGTGCCCATTGCAGGACATGGGCAAATCAAAGACGGGATATTGACACTCACCGGCCGGGTGGCGGACCTGGACGGATCCAAGGTCATCACCCACCAGATCTCCGGCCCTGTCTCGGAAGCCGAGCATCTGGGTATCCAGCTGGCCCGGCGCCTCATGGACATGGGCGCAGGAAACATCCTGTCCAAAATATATCAGGGGAAATGAGTGATGAAACCAAAAGTGTATTTGGTGGGCGCAGGCCCCGGAGATCCCGGGCTGATCACTGTGAAAGGAAAAGACTGCATTGCGGCAGCCGATGTCGTGATTTATGATTATTTGGCTGCGCCGGCACTTCTTTCGCATGCCCGGCCGGACGCCCAACTGATTTATGTTGGAAAAAAAGGGGGCGATCATACCCTTTCCCAGGATAAAATCAATGCGCTGCTCATTGAAAAAGCCAAAGAAAAAAAAATCGTCTGCCGCTTAAAAGGGGGAGATCCTTTTGTTTTTGGCCGAGGGGGAGAGGAAATTGAAGCCCTCATCCAGGCAAAATTGGATTTTGAAGTGGTGCCGGGTGTGACATCGGCCATAGCCGGACCTGCCTATGCAGGGATTCCTTTGACGCATCGCCGCCTGGCTTCATCCGTCACTTTTGTGACCGGCCATGAAGATCCTGAAAAAGAAACATCCGCCATCAACTGGCAAGCCTTGGCCGCTTTAGGCGGCACGCTGGTGTTTTTCATGGGAGTAAAAAACCTACCCCATATCACCGACCAGCTGATACACTTTGGGTTGAATCCAAAAACCCCGGCGGCCCTGGTGCGATGGGGCACCACCCCATGCCAGCAGACCGTGGTGGGGACCCTTGACACGATTGTTTCTGCGGCATCTTCCGCGGCCGTAAAGCCGCCGGCGCTTTTGGTGGTGGGCCAGGTGGTGCTGCTGCGGGACGCCATGAAATGGTTTGAAAACAGACCCCTGTTCGGTAAAACCATTGTGGTGACCCGGGCCCGGGCCCAGGCCAGCGACATGGTGGCGCAGCTCGCTGATTTGGGGGCTGCCTGCGTGGAATGCCCGGTCATCAGAGTAGTTCCGGCAGATGATTATGGGCCTTTGGATGCTGCCATATCCCGCATCCCAGAATACCACTGGGTGGTTTTCACCAGCGTCAACGGCGTGGATTATTTTTTTAACCGGCTTTTTGAATGCAAAAAAGACGCCCGGTGGCTGGGGCATCTGCAAACAGCGGTCATCGGACCGGCCACAGCCGCGCGTTTGAAACATTACGGGATCCATGCCGATGTCATGCCGGAAAGTTTCCGGGCGGAATCCATTGTGGAGGCCTTTGAATGCCACGACGTCCGAGGCAAGAAAATCCTGTTGCCCAGGGCCAAGGAAGCCCGCCCCATCCTGCCTGAAGAATTGGCAAAGATGGGCGCCGAGGTTCATGAAATTGCTGCCTATCAAACCATTCAGGATCCAGAACAGGGATCGGCCCTTGTGGACAAACTCCGGGCAGGCGAAATCGATATGATTACCTTCACCAGCTCCTCCACGGTCACCCATTTTAAGTCATTGCTTCCGGTTGATCATTGGAAAGACTTGATCAAAAATGTCCGCATTGCCGTAATCGGCCCGGTTACCGCGGAAACCGCCCGAAAAAACGGCTTTGATGTTGATATCTGCGCCGATGAATACACCATTGGGGGCCTGTGTGCGGCAATTTTAAAATTTTACCGTGATTCAACGGCATAAATGCGGCCTTCAGTATGGAAAAATCCGAACGCCAGCGCCAAAAAAGACGCCGTACCCGGGACAGGATCTGCCATTGCTGCCGCCAGACCGCACCGTTTTCCTGGACCTGCCGATGCGGGTTTGCCATTTGCCAGACCTGTATGGATGCCCATTTGAAACATTTCTCATGCAACGGCATCACCTGGATTTGCCCGGATTGCCAGCAACTCAATGGCTTTGGGAACCAATAGGCAAAGATCCCCCTGGTTTTCTTTGGTGAAACGTCCCAGCGTCGCTCCTTCCATTGAAATTGAAAAAATCTAAACCGTCAGACGCCAGCATCGATGAATGGTTTTGCGTTTGTTGCGATAATCTTCCGGCAGGGTGAGATCGGTGATTTCAATCACTTCGGAAACGCCCAAATCATCCATCCGCGGGGTAAACGCCTGGTGATTGGTGGAAAAAAAATCACGCCACCTGTCATCATCACCGCTATTGCCGCTTTTAATAATCGCGGGTGATCCCGCATAATATCAAAATCTTGGTTCCGGCTCCGGGTCAAGGAAAAGGACGGTGGATCCACCACCGCCCGGATTTCCGGAATATCCCAGTCATATAGCCTGAATGCGTCGATATTCTGCCGGGCAAACCGTTTGCGCAGGTGATGGAATCTTTTTTTTACCCGATTGGCCAACATCCGGGCCTGGTATTGAAACTTATCATTCATGATTCACAAAAAAAATCATCGTATGGAGGTCCCACAATTCATAGCATAAAAAATGGATCCACATCCACGGCTAGACACACATGTTTAGGGGACGCGGCCAGCCCCCGCTCAAAGAGAAGCGTCCGAACAAACCGATGCAGCGCCTCAGCTGAAGGGGATTTCAGGAGAATCTGCCATCGGTATTGTCTGGCGATCCGTGTCAATGGCGCCTCTATTGGGCCCAGGATGTCAATGGTGTTTTGAAACCCGGCTTCTGTTGCTTTTAATTGGACGCATAATTGACCGGTGGATAATGCAAAAGCTTTTGTCTTTTCAGCGTTTTTCCCTGAAATTTTCAGCAGCACCATTCTGGAAAATGGGGGATATCGAAAGGCTTTTCGAAAACCGATCTCCTGGTTGTAAAAGGTCATGAAATCCTGGGACTTGGCCGTGTGAATGCTGAAATGTTCGGGATTATAGGTTTGGAGAATGACCCGTCCGGGTCGGTCTCCCCGTCCGGCCCGGCCCGCCACTTGCGCCAATACCTGAAAGGTCACTTCACCGGCACGAAAATCCGGAAAATTCAATGACAAATCCGCGCAAATAATGCCCACCAGGGTAATTTTTGGAAAATCATGGCCCTTGGCCACCATCTGGGTGCCGATAAGAATATCGATCTCATGATTTCTCAGAGACTTAAGCATCCGCACCAGCGAATCCCGGCCCATGATGGTATCCCGATCCATGCGGGCGACCCGGGCTTCTGGAAACATCGCCTTTACCGCCTGCTCGATTTTTTCAGTTCCCACTCCCAATCGCTTGATGGCCAGCGAGCCGCATACGGCGCAGGGAAATGCCGCGGATTGATGATAACCGCATAAATGGCATTTGTATGCATTGGCTTTGTGGTGAAAGGTCAAGGTCAGATCGCAGTGCCGGCATTTGATCGGCTGGCCGCAAATGGCGCACACCGGATGGGTGGCAAACCCCCGCCGGTTTAAAAATAAAAGGGCCTGTTCATGCCGTTGCAAGGTTTCTTTTAACGCCTGGTGAAGGACCGGTGTGATAAACCGCCAAATGCCCCTAAAATCTTTGTGTTTTTTTAAATCCACCACGTTGACTTCCGGCAAATCCTGCTGGAAAATCCGTTTTTTGAGATTTAGTTCACGGAACTTTCCGGCAGCCACATTATAGATGGAATGCACAGAAGGGGTTGCAGAGCCCAATATCACCACGGCTCCTTCAAGTTTGGCCCGGACAACAGCCATATCCCTGGCATTATACCGAAATCGGCTTTCCTGTTTATAGGAAGTGTCATGCTCCTCATCCACAATGATAAGACCTAATCTGGGCAGCGGCGCAAAAATCGCGGATCGCGCGCCGATGACGATGGGCGTTTCCGCATTGGCGACCCGGCGCCACTGATCCAGGCGTTCGCCGGCGGAAAGTCCGCTGTGAAGCACTGCCACACAATCCCCAAAACGGGCCCGGAACCGCCGCTCCATTTCCGACGTCAATGCAATTTCCGGCACCAGGATCAGAACCCCATAGTTTTTCTCCAAGGCATGGGCCGTGGCCTGCATATATACTTCGGTTTTGCCGCTTCCGGTGACGCCGGCCAGTAAAAACGCCGCAAACCCATTTCCAAAAGATTTCTGTACCTCTAACACCACCATCTGCTGGTCCAAGGTGAGCTTGGGGGGAACATCCGGGCAAATGGGTTCGCCAAATGGATCGCGATAGACTTGTTTGCGAAAAACAGTGACGTATCCTTTTTTTTCCAATGACTGAATGAAATGGGTGGCTGTGGGGATGAGCGTTTTTAAGTCTTTTAAAGAGATTTCGCCATGGGAGCGGATTTCCTGGAGCACAAGCAGCTGTTTTTCCGTAAGTGTATCCCATGAGCGGGCATCTGTACATTGAACAAACCGTTCGGTCTTGGGACGGATCAAAGCAGGGCACATCTTTCGTGCGCGCGTCAAAAGGCCTTTGATTTCCATACGGCGGATGGTTTGGCTGGAAATCTCGCAACCTAATTTTTGGCACAGCTCCGAAAGAAGGCGGGGCCCGGATTGAATCTCATGCAATATCTTGGATTCCAGAGGGGTCCCGCGCTGTTCCGTCAAGGCGGAGGCGCCTGTATCGGTGATCTGAAGCATGATCGATTCCTGGATATTGATGCCCGAAGGAAGGGCTTCGCTGATGACTTCGCCGATGGGATGGATATAATAGTCGGCCATCCATTTAAAAAAAGGGACCAGGGAAGGTGGAAAAAGCGGGACATCATCCAAAATATCCATGATTTCCTTAATCCCCGCGGCATCCTCTGCGCGACCGGGGCCGATGATATATCCGGTGATTTTTCGATGGCCAAAGGGCACCAACGCTCTTTTGCCGATGCTCACCAAGGGCTGAAGCCCAACCGGCACGGCATAGGTATAGGTATTAAATACCGGCAAAGGAACGGCCACATCAATATGGGTGGTATTGTTCATTCTGATTGCCTGAATGCGGTGTTTTAAGGAAGATTGGCATTTCATTAATGCATTCCAATCAATGTTTCAAGACCAATCAATGAAAAACCGCAAAGACTTTTTTATAACAGGGATGTTAATTTAGATTGAAATATTTTTTATGTGATATAAAATAGTTTTTAAAAACGAATGAGCGTTCGTTATTTTTTTATCCGATACGGAACTGGGTTGCAGCAGGCAAATCCATTTCTCATTTACGGTATGTGGAACTTTAGAATATCATCCGCAGGGTGAGCAGCAAGCCTCTGATTCTGTTTGAATTGGCGTAAATCTTATGGCTTATGGGATTCTTTCAAATTCAATCACAGGCCCAACCAATTATGGGGAATCGTTTCTAACATGATCCATCAGATATTGCAGACCGCCCTCTGTCAAAAAAAACGCGCCTTATCAGAATATGAGTCCAAACTGCTGCTGGCGGCATACGACATTCCGGTCGCCCAGGAAATACTGGTTCAATCTCCAGCCGAGGCCCTGGCGGCGGCTGAAAAAATCGGATACCCGGTGGCATTAAAAGCCTGCAGCCCGGATTTAATGCACAAAACCGAAGCCGGCGTTATTGAACTTAATGTAGCATCGGATAAAGAGCTGATTTCAGCCTTTGAGCGGATCCGATCCGTCGCACCCGTCGCATTAGAGGGCGTTCTTGTGGCTGAAATGGTGCCGGGAATCCGTGAGCTGGTGATGGGCATGCACCGGGAACCCCAGTTCGGCCCATGCATTATGCTGGGCCTGGGCGGCGTGATGGCTGAAATTTTAAATGATGCGGTCATCCGGGTGGCGCCGTTTGATAAGCTAGAGGCCTTGGATATGGCATGGGAGCTGAAATGCCGAAAGATGTTGGACGCATTCCGGGGGGAAAAGGCCGCAAACATGGATCAAATCTGCAGGGCGTTGGCGGCATTGGGCGATATCGGCATCCATCATCCGGAAATAGAAGAAATTGATATCAACCCCGTAAAAATCGATGGCACCGGCAACATCAAAGCAGTCGATGCCCTGGTGATACTCAAAGGAGGCCGGAATGCGTCCCCTTGAACAAACCGCATTGTATTCCATTGTCAATCCCAAAAACATTGTGGTGTTGGGCGCATCCAACAAATTTACCAGCATGGGAACCAACCTGCTGACATCCATCATGTCTTTGGGGTTTGAAGGCAACATTTATCCGATTCATTTGACGGAAAAAACCGTCAAAGGGCTGACCGCTTACCGGGCTGTTGAAGAATTGCCGGAAATACCGGATCTGGCCCTCATCGTGCTTCCTGCCCATATTGTGCCGGATGTGATGGCTGCGTGCGGCAAAAAAGGGATCCGCCATGCCATTGTGGTCTCCGGCGGATTCAAAGAAGTGGGCGGTGATGGGATTGCCCTGGAAAAACGACTTTGCGACATTGCGGATCGTTACGGCATCCGGTTCCTGGGGCCCAACTGCATTGGGGTGGCCAATCCCCATCACAAATTCAACGCCACGTTTCTTCCTTGCCCGGCTATGTCCGGATTCATCGGCATGGCGTCCCAGAGCGGCAGTTTTATCACCCAAATGTTTGATTATCTAAGCCAGTTCGGCCAGGCATTCTCAACAGGTATCAGTGTGGGCAACGAGGCCAATATTGATTTGGTGGACTGCCTCGAATATCTGGGCGCATGCCCGCGCACCAAAGTCATCGGCATGTATATCGAGACCATCCGCCGGGGACGTGAATTCATCCGTTTGGCCCGGTCCATTGTGCCGCACAAGCCCATTGTGGCGTATTATGTGGGCGGTTCCGAGGCCGGTCAAAGAGCAGGCCTTTCCCATACCGGCGCCATGTCCGGTCCCGATCGGCTCTATGACGGCGTTTTTTCCCAAAGCGGCGTGATCCGGGCCGCATCCATTGAAGAATTGTTCGATTTCTGCTGGTGTCTGGGGGCCATTGCCCATAAACCCGCCGGAAACCGGGTTCTGGTTCAGACCCATTCCGGAGGCCCCGGCGCAGTGGCCGCTGATGCTTGTAGCCGGTCGGGATTGACGCTGCCCCCCATTTCCAGAGCGACATTGGAAAAACTTTTGCCCTTTATGCCCCATACCGCCAGCGCCGCAAACCCTGTGGACATCACCTATACCAAAAAAAGCATGGATTATTTTACGCAAATCCCTAAAATTTTACTGGATGATGAAAACTCGGATGCCATGCTGATGTATTTTTTAATGTCGGAAAAATCCGTGCTTCGGGCCATGGAGGGATTCGGCATCACCGGCGTAGAGGCGCTAAAAGAAACACAAAAATTCATCGAAACCCAAGGTCGGTCGGTGGTGGAAATGATTCTTTCCCATCCCAAGCCGTGCATTGGGTTTTCATTTTATACCCGTGAAAACGCCTTTATCCGTTATCTTCAGGATCATGGCGTTGTGGTGTTGCCCAGTCCCACCCGGGCCGCCAAAGCCTTGGCGGCCATGGTGCGGTATATGCAATTGAAGCAAAAAATTGAAAATTCTCTTTTGTCAAAACCCCCACACGAAATCCTTCCAAAGACCTCCTGAAATTTTTTCCGGCCTGAACCGCACTTTATTTCATTGAAAAACATTATCATACCGAACAATAATAAATAACTTGGTTGTAAAGACCGATGTTCTGTGCTTTGATATGTGTTATTCAAATCGGTTGGGTACATTTTCCCATGGCCGGGCAACCTGAGCAAGATACCAACCACTCAGGCCTTTTCAACAACGAAAACCAATCCCGGTACCATGCGTTTAATTTTCACGAAAATGGGGGTGGCCAATGCCTTTGACAGGAAATACGATGATGCGCACTCCGTACACCCGCATTTTTTTCATCCTATGGGTGGGAATTGCGGTGGGGATGGGTAATTTATGTGCGTACGGCCAGGACCCCCCGGCCCCCTCTGGTGCCATCATGCCTTTTGTAAAGGGAAAAGATCCAGAAAAAATAGAACAAACACTAAACTGTCCCTATGCTGATATCTGTTTTGAAAATGAAAATATCCTCGATATTGACAATCATGAGCTGATCTGGACGGCCACCTATGATGAAACCCAACAATCCCTGACGGAAAATCTCTTAAATGCTTTGGACTTTTTCAAACAAGGGGCCAGATGGCTCACCGCCGATGAGTTTGCCCGGTATGGCATGCAGAAAATCTTAAAACGCTTTCCGGATATCCCCAACCCGTAAAAAGAAGAAAATCACACCATGAATTTTTTAGAATCCAGTTTTGAAATCATCAAAAATCAGAATTGCCAGCTCTATGATGTGGGGAACCGATTCAAAGTGGCCGGTCGGTCGGTTTTCATGATGGGGAAACCTTCCTGTTTAACCCTCATGAGTGATTTAACCGAAGCCCTGGTAAAATGCCAGGGCGTTTCACAGACCCAAGAGCATATATTGGAATATGCATTTACTTGCAGCGGCTATATGAGCGGATGCCCCGGGAAAGTCATGATCCGATATGTACGGCATAAGCCTACGGCAGGCATGGCCGATACCTCTCCCAGGGAAGTCCAGGAAGAGCTTGTGCGCGAACTGATTCATTTTTCCCTCTTTAAAACCTTAACAGAAGAGGAAATCCGGGAGCTTGTCTCTTTTTTTAAAACCAAAAAATTTAAAAAAAACGACATTATTTTGCGCAAAGGGGACCGGGGTGAAACTTTTTATGTCATCTTGGAGGGGAGCGTTGAAGTAATCGGCGATTATGGGATTTCCATCACCACCCTTGGCAAAGGCGAAGTGTTCGGCGAGATGAGCCTGTTGACCGGAAGTCCCGTAAGCGCAAAAATAAAAGCATTGGAAGACACCACGGTCATGTATATGTTCGGCAATTATTTTCGGATGATGCTCAACCGTTTTTCCCCCCTCCAGATCTATTTCACCCGGCTTTTGGCCAAACGCTTGTCCCAATCCAATATTGACCGGTCCCGGCAGGCCAATGTTGGTATGGCCGGAAATCTTTCTGAAATATCCGTGGCGGAATTGCTCCAAGCTTTAAATATGTCCCAAAAAACCGGAATCCTTTCCATGAAATTTCCCCGTAGCGCCGCCAGAATTCTGATGAAAGACGGCGAACTGTTAAGCGCCAAATATGATTGTTGGGAAGGTGAAAAAGCCATATTCAAACTGTTAAAAGAAAAAACAGGGGAATTTAAATTCAAGCCCGGCCTGGCTCCCAAAGAAATGGACCTTCCCAAAATGGGCAATTTTATGTATTTGCTTATGGAAGGGATCCGTCAGATGGATGAAACTGCAAGCCCGTTGGAATTCCATGAGGAAGAATCCGCACATGATCCGGGTGATGAATTGATTTTTGAGTGATGATGGGTTTTAAATTATGGTTGTAAAAAATATTTTTTTTGATATTCTGGTAATACCACCAGCCAAAAAGGAAAAACCATGTTGGATGGATTGCAACCCATAAAAAATGAAAGCTTAAAAGAGGTTTGCATCCGGAGATTTGAGGAATTAATTCTCTCCGGCGCATTGGCAGTGGGCGAACGTCTGCCGCCGGAGCGGGATCTGGCCAAACGCCTGGGCGTCAGCCGTCCGGTGGTGCATGAGGCCCTGGTGGATATTGCCGCCAAAGGCCTTGTTTCCTTGACCCCGCGCATCGGCGCCACGGTCAATGATTTTTGCCGCCAGGGTTCCATCGCGCTGCTCACCTCGCTTTTGGAATACCACCAGGGCAAGCTGGACCCCAAGCTTCTGGATGGCATGTTGAATATGCGGCTCTTGATGGAAACAGAAAACGCCCGGTTGGCGGCCAGACACAGAACTGAATCGCAACTTAAAGAATTTGACGCATTGCTGGAGCAGGAGCGACAGGCGAATCACACCGAATTGGACACTATCACCCAGCTTGATTTTGAATTTCACCTGCTGATCGCCATTGCCACGGACAATCTGCTCTACCCTCTGCTGCTGAATTCTTTTAAACCCGTATACACAAACCTGACCCGCCAATTTTTTAAGGATTGCTCTGTGGTGCCGTGGGTGTTTGAATGCCATCATCAACTGGTATCCGCCATCCGGCTTCAAGAGGAACAAAAAGCAATGGGCATCATGCGGCGCCTGCTCAAGCACGGGGAAAAACGACTGAAAGAAATGATATCTCAATGACAGAATAAAAGGAGACACCATATGAGCGCCCAGCCAGCCGAAAAACGCCATCCCATAAAGGAACCCATGGGGCTTTCCGAAAGAATCGCCAAACTCCGCAACTATTATTTTAAAGGCACGGATCGGGCCTGGAACAATGAATTTACATCATGGACCACCGGGACCCCCTGGGATGTTCAGTTTAATGAAATGACCTATTATATTGTACCCGAAACCTATATGCTCATGCAGACCCTCCGCAGTTCTTACCGCCAGGCCGCCCGGCCGGTGAATCTGCCGGAGGATTTCTGGTCAAAGCCCCTGGTGGAACGCCGGGCCTGGTTTATCCGGGAGGTCATGGTTCACTATGTGCCCAAGGAAATCCTGCCCGGGGATTTGATCGCCGGCGGCCGATTCAATATTCAGGCATCCATGTGCTTGACCGAGGCGGAGCAAAAAGAATTTGACCGGCTGACCATGGGAAAAAACGGCGTGCGGGCGGCCGTGAAGTGGTTTCACGATCACGGATATGGAAATGCCGGCGCCACCTGCGGCCATTTGATCCCGGATCATCAAACGGCCTTGACCCTGGGCTGGAAAGGAATTTATGCGAATCTTGAATCTTTGTACCACAAACTCCCCGAATCGGATAAAAAAGGGCAAAAAGGCGCTCAACTCCGGGCCATGATGACCGCTGCTGCCATGCCGAAAGATTTGGCATCCCAATATGCGGCCCTTTGCACAAAACTGGCGGATGTAGAAAAAGATCCATCCCGAAGGCATGAGCTTATGGAAATGTCGGCGATTTTAAGGCGCGTCCCCTGGGAGCCGGCCGAAACCTTTTGGGAAGCAGTCCAGGCCTTGTGGATCAACCACATGCTGATTATGAGCGATGAAAATTATCCCGGACCGGGCGTATCTTTCGGCCGCATTGACCAATACCTCTATCCGTACTGGGACGTCTCCCTGAAACAAGGAATGACGCGAGAATTCGGCAAAGAAATTTTAAAATGCTTCTGGGTGCATTGCAACACGGTCTATGACGCCATGATCCGAAACGGCAACCAGGGGATCACCTCAGGCTTCGGCCAGCTCATCACCTTGTCAGGCCTGGGCAAGGGTTATCAGGACATGACCAATGATCTGACCTATGCCATGCTGGAGGTCATTGATGAAATGAGCCCCATTCTGGAGCCCAAGCCCAATGTGCGTATCCACAGAAACACACCCGATGATCTCATGGATAAAATCGTGGACATGGTGTCCTCCAGCCAGGGTGCGCCGTTTCTGATTAATTTTGACGAGCGCTCCATGGCCGGAATGCTGCGGGAAGCCAAAATGGCGGGGCTTTCGCATCTAATCCATGAAAACAATGTGTTTGATTACGCGCCCGTGGGATGTCTTGAAAACACCATGGCCGGCAATGACCGGTCCGGCACCGTGGATACGAATCTGAATCTGTTAAAAGCTGTGGAGCTGGCCCTAAACAACGGAAAAGATCTGGTGCCGTTTGTGGATATCCTCACCGGCAAAACCGAAAAAATCCGCCAGGACGGACCTGCAACCGGCGACGCCGCAACCTTTGAGACCTGGGATCAATTCTGGAAAGCCTATGAAATCCAGACCCAATACATTATCCAAAAATGTGTGGATCTATATGAACGATCCGAATCCATCCGGGCGAAGTTTTTGCCGACACCTTATTTATCCTGCCTGGTAAAAGGATGCGCGGAAAAAGCAACCGACATCACCCAGGGCGGCGCGGAGATCAATTTTGTGACCCTTGAAGCGGTGACTTATGCCACCACCGTGGATTCTTTGCTGGCCATAAAGTACCTGGTGTTTGATGAGAAAAAATGCACCATGGCCGAACTGATCCAAGCGCTAAAAGACAATTGGAAGGGCCATGAAAAACTCCAGGCTTTGGCCAAAAACCGGGCGCCCAAATACGGCCGGGATGATGATGCGGCCGATGCGATGGCGCATCGCGTGATGGAGCTGTGGACCCGGGAAACCTGGAAGCACAAGACAAAATCAACCGGCCGGCAGTTTCGGCCGGGTATGCTGAGCTGGAATTACTGGGCCGGTGACGGGTTTGTCATGGCCGCCAGCCCTGACGGCCGGCAAAAAGGGCAGTTTCTGTCCAACGCCATCTGTCCGTCCAACGGCGCAGACATCCACGGCCCCACCGCCAATGCCAATTCCGTGGGCAAGGTTTTGGGCGGAAAAATCCCGGGCAACGGCGATTGGGAGGATTATGTGAATCTATTGCCCAACGGCGCCAGCCACACCATCACCTTCAACCCGTCCATCTTGCGCAACCCGGAGCACAAAGAGAAATTCAAAGCGTTTTTAAAAGGATATGCCCAAAACGGGGGCACCGCGCTTCAAATCAACATGCTGGATCCGGAAATGCTCAAAGACGCCCAGAAACATCCCCAGAATTACCGGCACCTGCTGGTGCGGATTACGGGATATAACGCCTATTTTACGGCCATCGGAAAGGAGCTGCAGAATGAGGTCATCGCACGATTGAGCCACCATAAATTTTAATGAAAAACTGCATCTTTGACTTCCATGCTTTGTTGCAGTCCTTGTCAAAATGCTTACATACATCATGTGTGGTGCGCGTTTTCGTCGGCCTGCGCCGTGTCTTGAAGTCAAATTTTTGTTTTTCATGTAAAATTCTATAACCGAAAATCAATTCTTGGAAGAACAATGACAGAACAAAAAAATATTCCGACAACGGGCCGCGTTCTTGAAATTGTGCGCATGTCCACCGAAGACGGGCCGGGCATCCGGACAACGGTCTTTATGAAGGGATGCTCGCTCAAATGCCTCTGGTGCCACAATCCAGAAAGCATTTCTCCCCTTCCCCAGCTGTGCTGGCTGGGCAACCGGTGCATCGGGTGCAAAACCTGTTTGTCGGTCTGCCCTGAAAATGCGCTGGATTTGACTGGGGCCGGCATGAAGATTGATCGGAAAAAGTGCACGGGGTGCGGCCACTGCGCGGATGAGTGCCCCGGCACGGCTTTGGAATTGCTGGGCAAAATCTGGCAAGCAAACGATCTGGTTTACGAATTGGTAAAAGACAAGGCGTATTTTGATGCATCCGACGGCGGGGTGACCATTTCCGGCGGAGAACCCTCTCTGCAGTCCGAGTTTGTGGCCTTGGTTTTAAAAGGGTTGCGGGAAAAGGGGATTCACACAGCCATTGACACCTGCGGCCATTGCAATAGAGAAGCCCTGGACCGGATGCTGCCTTACAGCGCCATGGTGCTGTATGATATCAAGCTCATG
>FWPV01002311.1_pt1 | contig 47364 bp, 46 predicted proteins | sample 2228371 | NCBI WGS metagenome assembly FWPV01 (sample SAMEA103939776, study PRJEB20133) | metagenome | reverse complement strand
CAAGGAGATCCACGCCCGTATCCCCAACACCCACCTGGTGATGCACGGCTCCTCCTCGGTGCCCCAGGAATGGCTCAAGATCATCAACGAGTACGGCGGCGACATGGGCGAGACCTACGGCGTCCCGGTCGAGGAGATCGTCGAGGGCATCAAGCACGGCGTGCGCAAGGTCAACATCGACACCGACCTGCGCATGGCCTCCACCGGCGCCATCCGCAAGTTCCTGGCCGAGAACAAGAAGGAATTCGACCCGCGCAAATTCCTCAAGGCCGCCACCAAGGCCATGAGCGAGATCTGCAAGGCGCGCTACGAGGCCTTCGGCTGCGCCGGCCAGGCCTCCAAGATCAAGCCCCTGAGCCTGGAGGCCATGACCAAGCGCTATGCCTCCGGCGAGCTGGATCCCAAGGTCAACTGACCCAGGTTGGGGCGAAAAAGGCGGCCGCGTGCCGCCTTTTTCTTTACAGGGGTCCTTGTCCGGATAGGTCCGGCGCTGCCGGATGACTCGTATCACGAGCCCCTCTGGCATGGCCGTGCCGGGTGACAGATCAGGCGCCTGCATGGTAAAAGGGCCGCATGACAGACACCCAGAAATGGCTGGATGCGGCCGTGCAGAGGTTGCGCGAGCGCATGGACTCGGAGCTCATCCTGCTTTTCGGCTCCCGCGCGCGGGGTAGGCCCTCGCGGCGTTCCGACCTGGATTTGTTGCTCATCCTGCGCACCGAAGCGCCGCCGCTTGCGCGCATCGGGCAGGTCCTGGAACTGCTGGCCGACAGCCCCTGGCCGGTGGAGGTCATCGTCTATATCTATACGCCGGAGGAATTCGCGGCGCGCGCCCACAGCCCTTTTTTGAGGCGGGTGTTGCGCGAGGGACGGGTCCTGTATGAGCGCCGAGGGGCTTGAGCTGGAGGCGCGCCGCTGGCTGGCCCAGGCGGTGGATGACCTGGAGGCGGCCCAGGTCCTGCTGGATGGGGGTAAGAATGCCCAGGCCGCCTTTCTTGCCCAGCAGGTCGGCGAAAAAGCCCTCAATTCCTGGTGGATCCGCCTAGACCTGGAACCCTTGGGACATTCCCTGGCGCGGCTCATCAAGGACTTACCGGAATCTGAGCGCGCCGCCTGGATGCCGTTGCTCGATGCCGCCCTGGCCTTGGACAAGCTCCACATCCCTACCCGCTACCCGGACGCGTTGGCCGGGCTCACGCCGGGCGAGGCCTATACCTCTGGGGAGGCCAGGCAGGCGATCGGGCAGGCACGGATCATCCTGGAGGCGGTGGCTCAACGCCTGCAACAGGCTTAGGCCAGGGCCCGCTCCCGGGAGACCGTGCCCCAGAGCTCTTCGAGATTGTAGTGGGCGCGTACCGCCGGGTGCATGACGTGGATGACCACGTCGCCAGCATCCACCAGGATCCATTCCGACGCCCGTTCCCCCTCGGTGCCAATGATACGCACGCCCGCCTCCTTGAGCCGCTCCACCACGTGGTCGGCCAGGGCCTTGACCTGACGGCTGGATTCGCCGCTGGCGATGACCAGGCGGTCGAATAGAGAGGTGAGGTGGCGCACGTCCAGGACGGTGATGTCCCTGCCTTTGATGTCCTCCAGGGCAGCGACGGCGATCTGGGTGAGGCGGTCTACGTCCATTCAGGATGGGGTCCGTAAGGTATAAAGGCGATGCCTTTCAATGTACTCCCGCACGGCCTCGGGCACCAGATAGCGGATACTGCGACCGTCGGCGATCCAGGCGCGCAGCCGGCTGGCGGCGATGTCGAGCTGGGTGATGGCATGCAGAAAGATGTGGCCGGAAGGTAGGCTATGCAAGGTGGCAGGCACAAGGATGCGCCGCTGCTCAAACTCCCGCTTCAGGTCGGGGGGCAGTCCCGCGCCGCCAGAGGCCAGGGGGTGGCCTGGGCGCAGGGCCACCGCCAGGTGGGCCAGCCGGAACAGGCGCCGCCAGTCGTGCCAGGTGGGAAGGCCCAGGAAGGCATCCGCGCCTAGAAACAAGATGAGCGGGCGCTGATTTCCCAACTCGGAGCGGATCTCCGTGAGGGTGTCCACCATATAGCAGGGGGTGGTCTTGTACACCTCGTGCTCGTCCACCCGCAGGCGTGGATTGGCCTCAGCAGCCAGGCGTACCATGGCCAGGCGGTGCCGGGCCTCGGCCGCAGGTGGCGGTCGGTGGGGCGGGGTGCCGGTGGGCAGCAGTCGCACCTCCGCAAGCCCCAGGGCCTCGCCCAGCTCCTCAGCCAGCCGCAGGTGGCCCAGGTGGATAGGGTCGAAGGTGCCGCCGAGCAGGCCGATGGGCGATGTGTTTATGGTTTCCACTGCTCCCGCGGGATGCCGGATGACTTGAGTATGGCAAGCAGCGTGCCGATGGGCAGGTCCCCACGGTGATAAGTGACGGTCACGCGACGCCCTGTGCCCGCATGGTAAAACACCCGATGGCTGCCAGTACTGTGGTCTAACACGAAACCTTGCCGTTCCGGAGACGGATGAGGGCCCGGGCGGTCAATACTGGCGCCTTAGGCGGCATGATGCAGGATGATGTGGCCTTCGAATGTGTGGCTGTCGTCAGGAACGGTCTCACCTTGTCGTTCCATACTGGCTAGGTAGGCCTCGATGGCGTCCTTGGCCATGGCCCGTGCTTCCTCCAGGGTCTGTCCATAGGTAGTGCATCCTGGAAGGGCGGGGACGGACACGGTATAGCCACCTTCTGGTTCTGGACGAAAGATCAATCGATAGTTGAGCTCGCGCATCATTTCACTCCCTCACATGCCCATCCCCCAACACGACCCATTTCTGGGAGGTCAATCCCTCCAGCCCCACCGGGCCGCGGGCATGGATCTTGTCGGTGGAGATGCCGATCTCGGCCCCCAGGCCGTATTCGAAGCCATCGGCGAAGCGGGTGGAGGCATTGACCATGACGGAGCTGGAGTCCACCTCGCGCAGGAAGCGGCGGGCGCGACCGTAGTCCTCGGTGACGATGGCCTCAGTGTGCTGGGAGCCGTAGGTGTGGATGTGAGCGATGGCCTCGTCGAGCCCTTCGACCACCTTCACCGCCAGGATGGGTGCCAGGAATTCCTCGTACCAGTCCTGCTCGGTGGCCGGCCTGAGGCGGGCGCCGGGGATGGCCGCGCGCTCGAGGATGGCCAGGGCCTCGGGGCAGGCGCGTAGCTCCACCCCGTGGCGCGTAAGCATGCGACCGATTTCGGGCAGGATCGCCGCGGCGATGCCGCGTGCCACCAGCAGGCTCTCCGCGGTGTTGCAGGTACCGTAACGCTGGGTCTTGGCATTTTCCACGATGCGCAGGGCCTTGTCCGGGTCCGCCCGGTCATCCACATAGACGTGGCAGTTGCCGTGCAGGTGCTTGATGACGGGGATGCGGGCCTCGGCGGTGACCCGCTCGATGAGCCCCTTGCCGCCGCGGGGGACGATCACGTCCACGTAGTCCTTCATGGCGAGGAGCTGACCCACCGCCGCGCGGTCGGTGGTCTCCACCACTTGCACGGCGGTCTCGGGTAGGTCCGCGGCGAGCAGGCCTTCCCGCACACAGGCGGCGATGGCCTGGTTGGAATGCAGGGCCTCGGAGCCGCCGCGCAGGATGGCGGCATTGCCGCTCTTCAGGCAAAGCCCGGCGGCATCGGCCGTGACGTTGGGCCGGGCCTCGTAGATGATGCCGATCACCCCCAGGGGCACGCGCATGCGGCCCACCTGGATGCCCGAAGGACGGTATTTGAGGTCGGTGATCTCCCCCACCGGGTCGGGCAGCTGGGCGATCTGGCGCAAGCCCTCGGCCATGCCGGCGATGGTCTTGTCGGTCAGGCGTAAGCGGTCGAGCAGGGCCTCACCCAGACCTTCTGCCCGGGCCGCCTCCAGGTCGCGGGCATTGGCCGCCAGCAGGCGCTCGCCCTCCCGCTCGATGGCCTCGGCCATGCGCAGCAGGGCGAGGTTCTTGCGTCGGGTGTCGGCCCGGGCCAAGGCGCGTGCGGCCTCCCGCGCGGCCCGGCCCAGGTTGTGCATATAGGTCTCAATGTGCATGGGTCTCTCCAAATTCACGCGGGCCCGGCAGGCCCGAGAGGTCCAGGGCCAGCCGCTTGAGCAAGGCCCAGGCGTCGGCCTGCTCCAAGCCTTTGGCGGCCCGGTCGATGCGGGCGGCCTCGGCGAGGGCGCGCGCCAGACGCGGTTGGCTGAGGCGTTCCAGGGCGCGCCGCAACGGCTGCTCACGGCTTTCCCAAATCCTGAGGCGTGCGAAGGCGGCGGCAAGGGGCTCGCCGCGTCTCCTGGCCCAGGCCAGACGGTAGAGGGTGCGTAGCTCCTGGGTCAAGACCCACAGGGCGAGCAGCGGTGTTTCGCCCTCCGCCTTGAGCCCGTCCAGGATGCGCGCCAGGCGCAGCCCGTCCCCCTTGAGCAGGGCCTCGGCGAGCTGCCCCGCATCGAAGCGGGCCACGTCCATCACCGCCTCGCGGGCGTCTTCCAGGCGCACCTTGCCGGGCGGGATGAGCAGGGCCAGCTTCTCGATCTCCTGGTGGGCGGCCAGCAGATTGCCCTCCACCCGCGCGGCCAGGAAGGCCAGGGTCTGCCGATCGGCCTCCAGTCCGTGGCGGGCGAGCCGCTCGCCGATCCAGGCGGGCAGCTGCTCCAGGGTGGGCGGCCGGGGCATGATGATGGCCCCCGCCCGATCCAGGGCCTTGAACCATTTGCCTTCCTGGACCTTGCGCTCCAGGCGGGGCAGCAATACCAGCAGCCAGGTGTCGGCCGGCGGCCGCGCACACCAGGTCTCCAGGGCCTGGGCACCGTCCGCCCCCGGCTTGCCGCTGGGGATGGACAGCTCCACGAGGCGCCGGCTGGCGAACAGGGACAGGGAGTCGAAGCCCCTGAGCCAGCCCGTCCAGTCGAATCCCCCCTCGGCCTGGAAGCGCTGGCGCTCCTCCACCCCGTGCCGGCGCAGGGCGGCCCGGATGGCATCGGCCGCCTCCTGGACGAGTAGGGGTTCGTCACCGCTGACCGTATACACGGGCTTGAGTTCGCGGGCGAGTTCGGCTTCCAGCTTGTCGGGATTGGGGCGCATCAGGGCTGGATGGCAGCCAGGCGCCGCAGGACCTGGCGTAGCATCTCTTGTTCCATGTCGCGCAGGAGCTGGGCCTCCTCCCGTTCCTTGGCCAGGGCCTGGGCGTCGTCATAGGTGTATTCCCGGGTGAGGAGGATTTCGGTGGGGTGCAGGACGGTCCGACCGGCGGCATTCACGGCGCTGAGCGTCAGGGCATAGCTCAGGCGGAACTCCCGCACCCGTCCCCCGCCGGACAGGGACAGGATGTCCTTGCCGCGTCTTTCCTGTTCCAGGCGGATGATAAGCCCCGCCCCTTCCGGCCCCGGCAGCAGCCGCTTGCCGTTGAGCTCCAGGCTGCGCTCGAGCAGGGGCCGCAGGGCCGAGCTGGATCCCGCCTGCACGTAGGCGGTGGCGAAGGACAGGGGCGTTTGCCCGCGCAGATGGAAGCCGCAGGCGGCAAGCCCCAGGAGCGGCAGGCCGAGCAGGAGGTGCAGGATGCGGCGTCGCAAGGCCGGACCTCAAACCACGATGTTGACCAGGCGGCCCGGCACCACCACCACCTTCTTGGCCGGCCGTCCCTCCATGAAGCGCTGGGCCTCGGGGCTCGCCAGGGCCGCCGCCTCGATGACCTCACGCGGGGCGTTGGCCGCCACCCGGAGATGGCCGCGCAGCTTGCCGTTGACCTGCAGGACGATTTCCACCTCCTCCTGCACCAGGGCGGCGGCATCCGCCTCGGGCCAGCGGGCGTCTTCGAGGCAGGCGCCGGGCCGCAGTTCCCGGTAGATGGCCTGGCAGATGTGGGGCACGATGGGGGCGAGCATCAACACCACCGCCTCCAGGGCCTCCTGGCGCACACTGCGGGTGGCCTTATCCTCCCCCTCCAGGCGGGCCAGGGTGTTCATGAGCTCCATGATGGCGGCGATGGCGGTGTTGAACTGCTGGCGCCGCTCCAGATCGTCGGTCACCTTGCGGATGGTCTGATGCAGCTGGCGACGGAAGTCCCTGAGGGCTTGAGGCAGCTCCCCGCCCGTGCAGGCCTCGACCACCCCTTGCTGCACGTGGTCGTACACCGTCCGCCACAGCCGCTTGAGGAAACGGTGCGCCCCCTCTACGGCGCTGTCGGACCATTCCAGGGTCAGCTCCGGCGGGGCGGCGAACATCATGAATAGCCGCGCGGTGTCGGCACCGTAGCGGTCGATGAGGGCCTGGGGGTCGATGCCGTTTTTCTTGGACTTGGACATGGTGCCGATGCCCTGGTAGTCCACCGGCAGGCCGTCCGCCCGGCAAACCGCTGAGACGATGCGGCCCTTGTCGTCGGTGCGTACCTCCACCTCGTCCGGGGCGAAATAGACGATCCCCCCCTTGTCGGTGCGCCGGGAGAAGATGTGGTTGAGCACCATGCCCTGGGTGAGCAGCCGGGTAAAAGGCTCGTCGTACCTGACCAGGCCCAGGTCGCGCATGACCTTGCTCCAGAAGCGGGAGTAGAGCAGGTGCAGGATGGCGTGCTCGATGCCGCCGATGTACTGGTCCACCGGCATCCAGTAGTCCACGCGGTCGTCCACCATGGCCGTGTGGTTGTCCGGGCAGCAGTAGCGGGCGTAATACCACGAGGAATCCACGAAGGTGTCCATGGTGTCGGTCTCCCGCCGCGCGGGGCCGCCGCATCTGGGGCAGGTGCAGCGCAGGAAGTCCTCCCGCTTGGCCAGGGGGTTGCCGCTGCCGTCCGGCACGCAGTCCTCGGGCAACACCACCGGCAGGTCCTCGTCCGGCACCGGCACCACGCCGCAGGTCTCGCAATGGATGAGCGGGATGGGACAGCCCCAGTAGCGCTGGCGGGAGATGCCCCAGTCGCGTAGCCTCCAGGTCACCCGTGGCTGCCCCAGGCCCAGGTTTTTGAGCACCAGTGCGATCTTCTCGATGGCCGCGCCCGGGCCGCGCCCGCTGAAATCGCCCGAGTCGAAGAGGATGCCCTTTTCCGTATAGGGAAGGGGGATGGGGGTTGGGGGACGGGAGGTGGCGGGGGGATCCCCCATTCCCCATTCCCCTTCCCCCACGGGCCGGATCACGGCCTTGATCGGTAGTCCGTATTTCTGGGCGAAGGCGTAGTCCCGCTCGTCGTGGGCGGGTACCGCCATCACCGCCCCCTCGCCGTAGCCCATCAGGACGTAGTTGGCCACCCAGATGGGCAGGGGCTCGCGGGTGAAGGGGTGCCAGGCCTTGAGGCCCGTGTCCATGCCGCGCTTTTCCTGGGTGGCCAGTTCCGCCTCCGTCACCCCGCCTTTGCGGCATTCCTCAAGGAAGGCGGCAAGCTGCGGATTTGTCTGGGCCGCCTGCAGGGCCAGGGGATGCTCGGGGGCCACGGCCAGATAGGTCACCCCGAAAAGGGTGTCGGCGCGGGTGGTGAAGACCTTGAGCACCGGTCCCTCGAGACCCTCCCCGGGCGGCCGCAGGGGAAAATGGATCTCCACACCATGGCTCTTGCCGATCCAGTTGGCCTGCATGGTCCTGACCCGTTCGGGCCAGCCGGGGAGCCTGTCCAGGTCCGCCAGCAGCTCCTCCGCATAGCGGGTGATGGCCAGGTAGTACATGGGGATTTCCCGCTTTTCCACCAGCGCGCCGGTGCGCCAGCCGCGCCCATCGATGACCTGCTCGTTGGCCAGCACGGTCTGGTCCACCGGGTCCCAGTTCACCACGCCGGTCTTCTGGTAGGCGATGCCGCGTTCCAGCATGCGCAGGAACAGCCACTGGTTCCACTTGTAGTACTCGGGCCGGCAGGTGGTGACCTCCCGGCTCCAGTCGATGGCGAAGCCCAGGCGTTGCAACTGCCCCCGCATGTAGGCGATGTTGTCGTAGGTCCACTTGGCCGGCGGCATGCCGTTCTGGAGGGCGGCATTCTCCGCCGGCAGCCCGAAGGCGTCCCAGCCCATGGGCTGCAGCACGTTGTAGCCGCGCATGCGGTAGTAGCGGGCGAGCACGTCGCCGATGGTGTAATTGCGCACATGCCCCATGTGCAGCTTGCCCGAGGGATAGGGGAACATGGACAGGCAGTAGTACTTGGGCCGCTGCGGGTCTTCCACGGCGCGGAAGGACTGGTTTTCCTCCCAATGGCGCTGAGCCTGCGGTTCGATGATCTCCGGGCGGTAGACGGGGTCCATGGAAACGGGCTGCGTCGCTCGAAAGATAGAAATTATAACCCCCGGCGGCGTGACATGCCGCGCCCGCGGCGTATATACTGGTGTGATTGACGGATTTGGATCTTTTCTTCGCATCGAGGGGCTCAAGCCATGTCCAAGAAACATCCCGTCGTGGTCGTGACCGGATCGAGCGGTGCCGGTACCACCACCGTCAAGCGTGCCTTCGAGCACATCTTCACGCGTGAGAAGCTCAATGCCGCCATCATCGAGGGCGACAGCTTCCACAGCCTCAACCGTGCCGAGTTCCGGGAGGCGGTGAAGAAGGCGGAGGCCCAGGGCAACCGGCACTTCTCCCATTTCGGCCCCGAGGCCAACGATTTCGAGGCCCTGGCCAACCTGTTCAAGACCTACGGTGAGACGGGCACGGGCAAACGACGCTACTACATCCACAGCGACGAGGAGGCGGCCGAGCACAACAAGCGACTGGGCACCAATCTGAAGCCCGGGGAATTCACCCCCTGGGAAGACCTACCCCCCAACACCGACCTGTTGTTCTACGAGGGCCTGCACGGCATGGTGGTCACCGATAAGGTGAATATGGCCCAATACGTGGACCTGGCCATCGGGGTGGTGCCGGTGGTGAACCTGGAGTGGATCCAGAAGATCCACCGCGACGCCAAGGAGCGCGGCTACTCGGCCGAGGCCATCGTGGACACCATCCTGCGCCGCATGCCGGACTACGTCAACTACATCACCCCCCAGTTCTCCCGCACCCACATCAATTTCCAGCGGGTGCCCACGGTGGACACCTCCAACCCCTTCATCGCCCGAGACATCCCCAGCCCGGACGAGAGCTTCGTGGTGATCCGTTTCGCCGACCCGAAAGGGGTGGACTTCCCTTACCTCCTGGCCATGCTGGACGGCTCTTTCATGTCCCGGCGCAACAACCTGGTGGTGCCCGGCGGCAAGATGGGCTTCGCCATGGAGATCATCCTGGAGCCCCTCATCCACCGCCTGGTGGAAGAAAGCCGCAAGGTCTGAATTTCGCCAGCCAGTAGCCTGTACGGGTGGCAGTGCAGGCCGCCGGCCGCCTGCTACAGGCGCGACTGACATGGACCCCCAGCTCCTGATCACTGCCCTGATCCTGGGCATCGTGGAAGGGGTCACCGAGTTTCTGCCCGTCTCCTCCACCGGGCATCTCATCGTGGTGGGCAGCCTCCTGGGCTATACGGACGAGCAGAGCAAGGTCTTCAAGATCGTCATCCAGCTGGCGGCCATCCTGGCGGTGTGCTGGGATTACCGCGGCCGCATCGGCCTGGTGGTGGAGGGTCTGGCGGCGCGCGACCCGGCGCAGCGCCGCTTCGTCGGCCACATCCTGATCGCCTTCCTGCCCGCCATGGTGCTGGGCGCGCTCTTCCACGGGACGATCAAGACCCACCTGTTCAATCCCCTCACCGTGGCGGGCGCCCTCATCGCCGGGGGACTGGCCATCCTCTACATCGAACGGCGCATCTATCGGCCCCGTTACGCCACGGTGGACGACCTCACCTGGCGCACGGCGCTCAAGGTGGGCTTCGCCCAGGCCCTGGCCATGATCCCCGGAGTGTCCCGCGCCGGCGCCACCATCATGGGGGGGCTCGTCTTCGGGCTGTCGCGCCAGGCGGCCACCGAGTTTTCCTTCTTCCTTGCCATCCCCACCATGCTGGCGGCCACCGTCTATGACCTGTACAAGAGCTGGGACCTGCTCTCCCTGGAACACGACCTGCCCGTGTTCGCCGTGGGTTTCGTTGCCTCCTTCGTCGCCGCCATGCTCACCGTCAGGAGTCTGCTGCGGTTCGTGGCTAACCACAGCTTCACGGTCTTCGCCTGGTACCGCATCGCCTTCGGTCTGGTGGTCCTGCTCACCGCCTCTACGGGGCTCGTGCACTGGGCGTGAGGTGAGGCCGGCACGCGGCCGCCACCGCTCCCCTCAGGCAGGCACGGCCTGACGGGTGAAGCGTGCCAGTTCGCGGATCAGCTGCTGCTCGTCGAAGGGCTTGCCCAGGTATTGATCCACCCCCAACTCCAGGGCGTACTGGCGATGCTTTTCCGCCGTCCGGGAAGTGATCATGAGGATGGGGATGTCCCGCAGGCGGCTGTTGGCGCGTATGGCGCGGGTGACCTCGTAGCCGTCCAGGCGCGGCATCTCGATGTCTAACAGGATGGCCGCCGGTTTCTCGTCTTGCAGGAATTCCAGGGCCTCCACCCCGTCCTTGGCGGTGGCCACCCGGTAGCCCTCCCGCTGCAGCAGGCGACTCGTGATCTTGCGCACGGTCAGCGAGTCGTCCACCACCAACACCAGGGGGGCCAGGGTTTCTGTGGCCTCGCCCGCCTCCCGTACATGGGGGTGCAGGGGCAGGCGTTCGCTCAGGGCGAAGGGGTTGAGGATGGGGGCGATGCGCCCGTCGCCCAGGACCGTGGCGCCGACGATGCCTGGGATGCGCGCCACCTGGGGGCCAGTGTTCTTGAGCACCGCCTCGAAATTGCCCTCCAGGGCGTCCACTTGCAGGGCCAGCCGTTCGCTACCTACGCGCAACAGCAGCACGGTGCGGTAGCGTCCCTCGCCGGGCTGGGAACGGAGGTTCACCAGCTCGGCGAGACTGCGCAGCCGGTAATGCTCGCCGCCCAATTCCATGCCGCCTGCCGCCTGCAGGACGGCCAGCTCCTCCTGGCGCACCTCCCGCACCAGGGTCACCAAGCTGGCGGGCAGGGCAAAGGTCTGGCGGCCGGCACGGGTCAGCACCACCGGGGTGACCGCCAGGGTCAGGGGCAGGCGGATAGTGAAGCGGGTGCCGCGCCCGGGCTCGGTGTCCAGACGCACCCGGCCCCCAAGACCGGAGATCTCGTTCTTCACCACGTCCAGCCCGATGCCGCGCCCGGCCACTTCGGTGACCTCACGGGCGGTGGAGAAGCCCGGTGTGAAGAGGAAGGATTCCAGCCGCTCCCGATCCACCGCTTCGCCGGGTTGCACCCAGCCGAGGGCCTCGGCCCGGGCGCGCACCGCCTCCAGGTTGACCCCAGCGCCATCGTCGGCCAGTTCCAGGACGATCTCGTTGCCCTCCTGACGCAGGCCGAGCCGGATCTCCCCATACTCCGGCTTGCCTGCCGCAGCCCTCGCCTCGGGCGGTTCCAGTCCGTGGGCCACGGCGTTGCGCAGCAGGTGTTCCAGCGGGGCGGCGATGCGGTCCAGCACGGTGCGGTCCAGCTCGATGCGCCCGCCCTCGATCTGCATCTGGGCCTTGCGTCCCAGGTCCTTGGCCGCCTGGCGCACCACCCGGTGCAGGCGCTCGGACAGGGTGGCGAAGGGCACCATGCGCATGCGCATGAGCTCGTGCTGGAGATCCCGGGTCATACGGGCTTGCAGATGCAGGGTGCGGTCGGCCTCGTCCAGTCCGGCGAGGAGGTTGTCCTGGGCCGTGGAGACGTCGTTGACGCTCTCGGACAGCATGCGGGTGAGCTCCTGCAGGCGTGTGTAGCGGTCGAGCTCCAGGGGGTCGAACTGCCCCGCCTCGTCCAGCTGGGTGAGCCGGGAGCGCATCTGGCTCTCGGCCTGGATCTCCAGCTCCCGCAGCTGGTTGCGCAGGCGTTCCACGTTGGCGGTCAGCTCCTGGGCGGTCTGCTTGTAGGTGTCGAGCAGGTTCTGCACGCGGGCCCGGGCGATGGCCACCTCGCCCGCCTCGTTGAGCAGGCTGTCCAGGATGTCGGCCTTGAGGCGCAGGGTCTGGCGCAGGCGCAGGTCCTCCTCGGTGACCGCCTGGCCGGCAGGCTGGGGCGTTGGGCCCTGCACGGGCACTGCCTCGGGGCCGGGCCTGGCCTGCAGGGCGTCCACCATGGCGGCCAGCTCATCGTAATGGGCCTCCAGGATGTCCAGTAAAGCGGCCGTGAGGGGCTGATCACTCCATGTGAGCAACCGCGATTCCAAGCGATGGGTGCGCTCCCCCAAACCCATGGCCCCGGCCATGCGGGCGCTGCCCTTGAGGGTGTGTAGGTCCCGCTGCACCATGTGGCGGGCCTCCACATCCTGGGGATCGGCGCGCAGCTTGCGCAGGCTGGCTCCGATACGGGGCAGGAGCTCCGCGGCCTCGTCCAAGAAGATGGGCAGCAGTTGCGGGTCCAGGTCGTCAGGGGGCAGGGGTTCCTCGGCCTGCGCTTCCCCCTCGACCTTCTCCGGTCCGGTGGCGGGTAGCGGTGCGGCAGCCTGCAGGGGCTCGGCCTCGACGCCGGGCTGGTCCTCACGGTCATGCGCCTCTTGCTGCGCGTAGGGCGTGGCCTCGGCGGGGGCGGCGTGCGCCGCGGACGTCTCGGCGGCGGGGACGTCCATGCCGGCGGGCGCGGCTGGCCCGGTCTGCGGCTCGGGCGGGTTAAGCCCGGCCAGCAGGGCGGGGATGTCGGGGCGGGGCTCCGGCCACCTGCGGGCGCGGATCTGCTGCAGCATATCGGCGATCTCGTCGGTGCAGGCCTCCAGGGCGGTGATGGCCTCGGCGGGCAGGGGACTCATCTTGTCCGGCCAGGCACCGGCCCAGGTCTCCAGGGCGTGGACAGCGTCCGTGAGGGGGGTGAGGCCCGTGGTGCGGGCAATGCCGGCTAGGGTGTGGGCGGCGCGGATGAAGACCTCCCAGCCGCCGGCATCGTATCCCCTGGACATGCGCTGGAGACCGGCGCGCAGATCCGCCAGGCGTTGCTGCGCCTCCTCGCTGAAGACCTGGAACAGGGCGGCAGGCAGGCGGTGGTTGCCCAGCACCACGCTTGCGTCTTCGCCGGCTGCCGGGGCGGACGCCGGCTCGCCGGCCTCAGGCTTTGGGGACGGCGAGGCCTCCCTGCCCAGCACTTGGCCTCTGAGGGCCTGAGCCCTTTGCACCAGGGCCCCGGCCTCGACCTGCGGCCGGTTGCCGGCCTCCAGCTCCTGCACCCAGGCGGTGAAGGCGTCCACGGCCTGATCGAGGAAGTCCAGCACCTCTGGCGTGGGCGGACGTTCCGCACGCAGCCAGTGGTTGAGGGTATCCTCCACCTGCCAGGCCACCTCGGCCAGGTCGGCAAGCCCCACCATGCGGCCGCTCCCCTTCAGGGTGTGGAAGCCGCGCCGGATGGTGACGAAGGCATCCGCGTCGAAGAGGTTCACATGCAGCCTGGACAGCTGCAAGGCGATGTTGCCCAGCACCTCGTTGGCCTCATCGATGTAGACCTGGAGCATCTCTGCATCGATGGCCTCCGCCGGGGCGGTGGCCAGCAGGGCAGCACGCGGGCTGGGGGACACAGGGGTGACGGATTTGCGTCCGATCTTCTCGACGGCGGCCTGCATTGCCTCGGCCGTATCCGCCTGCGCGATCAGATTCAGGGCCTCTTCCACCTGGGCCTTGAGGCGGGCATCCCCCACCAGATCGGCGTCGCGAGCCAGCTTGCCTAGGCCTGACTCCAGGGCCTGCCGTTCCTGCGGGCCGAGCGTCCCTTGAGGCAAGGCTACCGCCTGTCTTTGCAGCGCGGCGATGTCCTCCTGGATCTGATCCTCGACGCTCACGGTCGCCGCTGCCATGTCCTGGCGGCGGGCGAGCAGGCTCAGCAGTTGCTGCGGGTCGTTCCTGCCAAAGCGCAGGGCCTCCATGTATAGGCCCAGGGTGGACAGGGCCTCCGCCACCCAGTCGAGCTCCTCCGGACGGATCTCGTATTCGGGATCGGCGAAGCGTTCGATGGACTCCAGGCTGGTGCGGGTGAGGTCGGCCGCGGTGTCGAGCTGGAGGATGTGGAGCGCCCCCAGGATCTGCTTCATCATGCCCGGCACGAGGGGCAGCCGGCTGCGGTCGGAGGCATCGCGGAAGAACTTGTCCAGGATCTCTTCTACCTGGTGCAGGTTGGCCAGGATCTCCTGGGTGACCTGGGCCAGGATCAGTTTCTCCTGGGCCTGGCGAGAGAACTCGTCCAGCAGAGGGACGTCGTTGGGGATGCGGGAGGTGTCGTAAGTGGGGTCGATGGCTGCCTGCAGGCGCTGGGTGAGCACGTCGGCCTGGCGGTCGAATTCCGGCCCCAGGACCTCGAAGTGCTCGATGGCGTTCTGGGTGAGCAGCAGCGCGGTGGCCATCTCCAGCTGCAGGGCCTCGTTGCGGGCCGTTTCCGACACACTGGGCAAGCGCTTGGAAATGGCCTCGACCATGCGCAGCAGTGCCTGGAGAGATGCGTTGGGCAGGCGCGCGGCCGCCTCGAACATGGCCAGCGCCGAACTCTGGAAGGGGGCCACGCTGTCTGGCAGGCCCGAGCACAGCTTCATCCAATGCTCCTTGGCCATGCCCAAGGCCTCCTGCAGAACCTGTAGGTGCGGGCGCAGGGCGGCGTCCCGACGGGCGGCCTCTTCCGATACCGGCGCGGGCAGCAGGTGGTCCAGACGGTAGAGCCGGCGGGCCTCAGCGGCACGGCCAGTGGCGCTCGTATCCTGGGCCAGGTAGTAGAGCAGGTCGCGCTGGAGACGTTCGGCTAGCAGGCGCGAACCCTCCATCAGGCGCCGCATCTGCAGGTCTATGCGGCCGCACAGCCGCTTGACCCAGAAATCGAGGGGCAGCACCCCCCGGCGCAGGGTCTCCATGAATCCGCCTGCCAGCCACCAGAAAGTGTATTGGCCGGCGTCGGGGGCAAGGCGCTCCAGCTCGTGCACGGCCTCCTGCATCTGCAAGAGGCCAGAGGCAGGCTCGCGGTTTTGCAAAAGGCCGAGCAGGCCCTTTTGGTAGCGGGCACGGGCCTGGCGGATGGTCCGGTGGCGGGCCTGCCCGTCCAGCACGGTCGGGTTCGCGCTGCGACCGACCCGCAGGCTGAGGTCCGGGAAGAACAGCTCGCTGGGCGCCGGCGCATCCGCGCCGCGCCGAGCGCGCAGCATCCCCAGGATGCCAGCAAGGCGCATCTCCGTATTGGGGGCACCGCCCATGAGGGCGTCCAGATAGCCCTGCACCGCATTGCAGGCGTCGATGGCCGCCTGGGCGTTTGCAAGGCTGCGCAGCGCCTCACGTTCCATCATCTCGGCCAGCAGGCGTTCGATCTCCTCGCAGACCAGGGCCACCCCCTGCAGATCGACGATGGTCAGGGCGCCGGTGACCTGATGCAGGTGGGCCTGGGCCGACCTGAGGGGGCCGGTGGCCTCCCCGTCCCATCCGGAAAGCTGCTGTCGGGTCGCGCTCAGGGCGGCGTCCAGCTCTGGCTTCACCCAGGTCAGGGGACCCAGGTCGTATTGCACGTCCACGTCCTCTTGCATCATCGCCTGGCACCCTGTAGATCAGAGTTTGAAGCCGGAGACCGAGACCTTGAGCTCGTCGGCCAGGGCCGTGAGCTGGTCCAGGGACTGGGCGGTGCGGCGTGCGCCCTCCGAGGTCTGGCGGGTGACCTGCAGGATCTCCTCCATGGTGCGGGAGACGTCTTCGGCGGTGCGCGCCTGTACCTGGGTGGCCTCGGAGATGTTCTGGATGAGCCGGGCGAGCTGCTCCGACACGCTCTCGATCTCCTGCAGGGCATGACCGGCCATGTCGGCCCGGGTGGCGCCCTCCACCACCCCCTGGGTGCTCACCTCCATGGCGTGCACGGCATCCTGAGTGTCGCCCTGGATGGCCTTGACGATGGCGCCGATGCGGCGGGTGGCGTTGGCCGAGCGCTCCGCCAGGCGCTGCACCTCCTCCGCCACCACCGAGAAGCCGCGCCCCGCCTCACCGGCGGCGGCGGCCTGGATGGCGGCGTTCAGCGCCAGCACGTTGGTCTGCTCAGTGATGTCGCCGATCAGCTCCACGATCTCGCCGATCTCCTGGGAGGATTCGCCCAGGCGCTTGATGCGTTTGGCCGTCTCCTGGATCTGGTCGCGAGTCTGGTTCATGCCGGCAATCCCCTCGCGCACCGATGCGGCACCCTTGCGGGCGGTGGCCAGGGACAGCTCGGCCACGCGGGCGGACTCAGCTGCGTTACGGGAGACGTCCAGGATGGACTGGGTCATCTCCTGGATGGCCTCACCGGTGCGGGTGATCTGCTGGGACTGACGCTCGGCCGCGGCGAGTAGCTCGTCCGAGATTCTCTTGGCCGCGTCCGTGGCCTCGGTCACCTGGGCGGTGGCGCGGTTGATGTTGTTCACCAGCATGCGCAGTTCGTCGATGGCGTAGTTGACCGAGTCGGCGATGGCACCGGTGATGTCCTCGGTCACTGTGGCCTGCACCGTGAGGTCGCCCTCGGCTAGATCGCCCATCTCGTTGAGCAGGCGCAGGATGGCGTCCTGGTTGCGCTTGTTTTCACGGGCGCTTTCCTCGGCCCGCCGGCGCTCCTCGTGGAGGTTGATGAGGGCCAGGGCGCCCAGGCTGCCTGCGGCCAGCAGCGCGAAGACGATGGCCAGGGCCAGGGTGAGTCCTGTGCCCAGGCCTTGATAGCGTTCGGTCAAGCGCCGCGTCGCCTCGAGCAGTGCCTCGGAATCCGCGAACAGGCCGCGCGCTGCCTGTTTGGCCTCCACCAGCCTGGGTATTTGGCCAAGCAGCTTGCTCACCTGCGCCCTGAAGCCTTGGAACACCTCCTGAAGCTCCAAGAGTTTGTCGCGGGCGACATCACTGTTTACCGGTGTGAGGCCCAATTCTGGGTTGCCCTTGAGCAGGCCGTTGAGCACCTCCTCGAAGAGCCGGAGGTCTTCGCCCAGCTGCCAGGCGTGTTCCGGGTCGATAAGATCGGCGGAGACGATGGCATTGGCGTTTTTGGCCATACGCTGGGTCCACAGGGCAAGCTGGGCGGCATAGGCCCGCTGACGCCGGGCATCTTCGGGCAGCATGGACAAGGCCTGCTCTGCCAGGTCCAGCAATTCGGTGTTGCTGCGGTTGATGAGGGCGATGGCCTTCCCCAATTCGATGAGGTTCTCCTGACTGGCGAGCAGGGCGTCCATGCGCTGACGCTGGCGCATCCAGTCGCGTTTGAGCCGCTCGAGGTCGGCTTGCAGGTCTCCGGGGGAGGCGGGCACCCGATCATCCCCGGAGATGAGGGCGCCCAGGTCCCGCTCGAAGCCCTGCCGGGCCTCCTTGATCTGGGCGAAGGCCTGGGCCTCGCCCAGCACGGCCTGCTGTGCCGCCTTGGCCGCGCGCTGGGTGAGAAGCTGCAGGCGCGAGGCGATCTCCACGTATTGGGACTTGTTGCCCTGCTGCACCAAGTTCCAGGCGGTAAAGAGCACGGCCAAGGTCACACAGGACAAGAACGCCCCGATCAAGAGCTTGCGGCGCTGGGATGGGGCCAGGCGCGAGGAGACACCCCATCCTTCCCCAAGAATATCGGGCAGACTGCGTGCAAGTGAGAGGAATCGTTCCTGCCAACGACGCGCACCTTTCTGGATGCCCTCAACCCAGCCTTTCATCTCGATCCTCTTGCCAGTCGTTTGTGATGATCCAGGAATGATCCCATATCTGTGAGCAGGCTGCTGCTATGGGCCACCGGAGGGGCGGCTCACGTTCAGCTACTCTGCTCGATGGCATAGCCGGCCGCCTTCCAGGCCGGCAGCCCCGTGCGGAACCAATATACCTTCTTGTAGCCGCGCTTGATCAGATAGCGCGCCGCCTTGTAGCTGTACCAGCACTCGGCGCCGTTGCACTGCACGATCAAGGGTGCGTTCTTGTCCTGGGGCAGCTTGCTCAGATCGAACTGGTCGACGCTGTCGTCATAGTCCACCTCCTTGGGGCTGTTCATCGTGTAGGTGACGTTGCGCGCCCCAGGGATGTGCCCGGCCCGGTAGTGGGATGCCGGCCGCACGTCGAAGAGGGGCACCCCCTGGGCCATGAGCTGCTTGACCTGCTCGGCGGTGACGATGGTGGCTCCGGGCAGCACCTCGGGGGTGTAGTAGCCTCGGGTGGACACCAGTTCGAAGTCCACGCTGGCGGCGGGTTCGAACTCCCCCATTCGCAGCCGCGCGAGCCTGTGCTTGAGGCTTGGTTCTAGGCGCTGGAAGGCCAGGCTCACCCGGTCGCGCAGCCCCTCGTCCATGGTGGTCTTCACGGCCACGCCGGCCTCGGGCACCTCCGCCAGGGTCTTGATCACCTGGGCGCCCTTGCGGCTTGATAGCCAGGATTCGGCCAGGCTCGCCTTGGTAGCCACCACGTCGGCCTGACCGATGTCCATGGCATACATGACGGCGCCATAGCGCTGCATGGGCATGACGCGGGCGAAATAGCTCGCAGGAGACACGCCCATGGCGTTGAGCTCGCCCCGCAACATGTAGGTGACCAGAGACTCGGGGTGAGGCAGGGCGATGCGCTTGCCCCGCGCCGCCTGCAGCGAGGGGACGGCCTTGGCGTCGGCGGCCACCAGCACGACCTTCGCCTCCTGGGCGGTCTTGGCTACCGGTGCGTAGCCATGGCGCATGGCTAGCCCGATGATGTGGGCGGGGGCCAGGATGATGTCGTAGCTCGCGGTGCGGGTGCGCTCGCCCACCCGTTCGGCGTTCTGGGTCATGACCAGGCGCACCGGCTGGTTCAGGCTCCGCTCCAGATGCCGCGTCAGGTCTTCGAAGACGGCCTTGTTACGCTCGTGGTCGCGCTCCTGGTCGTAATCCAGGGTGACGTTGAAGACCAGGAGGTCTTGGGCCTGGACCAGGCCCGCGAGCAACAGCAGGATCAGACTAAACAAATAGCGCATGGTCGTTTCCTCCATAAGTCACTATCCCCCTTGATGCGCAACGGAATCGGCGCTGCCAGGGCTCACGCACCCGCCTCCAGGAACTCGGGGGCGGACACGAGGCGCTGCATGGACAGCGCCTGCCACATGGTGCCCTGATGGTCATGCCAGGCGCCGGCAATCCAGGGCTGATCGCCGGCGGTCTGGGTATCCTGCAATTCCCCCGGTTGGCGCAGGCCCAACACCTGCTCTACCGCGAGGGCGGCCGGGACGCCGAAGCGGGGATGGACCAGGAGCAGGGCGGTTGTGCCGTGGTTGGGCGCCAGGCCCAGGAAGGCCGCCAGATCGGTGCAGCCATACACCATGCCCCGGATGTTGGCCAGCCCGAGGAACCAGGGCCGGGCCCAGGGCAGCGGTGTGATCTCAGGCGCGCTGACCACGCCGTTGATCTCGGTGAGGTCCACCAGCCAATGCCTGCCCCCAGCCGTGAAGCCCAGCTTGGACGCTACACCGCCAGCAGCAGCGGAGCGCAGTCGCTCGGCAAGCTGGGCCTGGAATTCGCGTAGGCTCAGTCTCTCTGCCGCCATCAGCCCAAGGCCTTGATGCGGCTGATCAAGGCCGCTTCCTCGATGGGTTTGACCATGTATTCCACCGCGCCCTGGCGCATGCCCCAGATCCGGTCGGTCTCCTGGCCCTTGCTGGTGCAGATGATGACGGGGATGGAACGGGTGGCCTCGTCGCGGGTAAGCATGCGCGTTGCCTGGAAGCCGTTGAGGCCCGGCATGACCACGTCCATGAGGATCAGGTCCGGGCGCTCCTCCTTGGCCTTGGCCACCCCCTCCTCGCCGCTGCTGGCATTGAGGACCTCATAGCCGTGCCGGCGCAGGATGTCGGTGAGATAAAAACGTTCGGTGGGCGAATCGTCCACCACCAGTACGGTGCGGATGCTCATGGCTGGTACACTCCTCAAGCGGCCTGACGATGCTGGTGCTGGCGCACGGCGGCCAGCAGGGTCTCCTTGGTGAAGGGCTTGGTGAGGTATTCGTCGGAGCCCACCAGCCGCCCCCGTGCGCGGTCGAACAACCCGTCCTTGCTGGAGAGCATGATCACCGGGGTGGTGCGGAAGCGGCTGTTCTTTTTGATCAAGGCACAGGTCTGGTAGCCGTCCAGACGCGGCATCATGATGTCCACGAAGATCACGTCCGGCTGATGGTCGGCGATCTTGGCCAGGGCGTCGAAGCCGTCCTCGGCCAGGATGACCTCGCAGCCGGCCTGCAACAGAAAGATCTCGGCACTGCGCCGGATGGTGTTGCTGTCGTCGATGACCATCACCTTGACGCCCTTGAGATCGCTGTCCACGAAACCTCCTCTATCCTTGATCGACCCGTGACGCTCCGCAGCGGCATTGCGCCGTGATCCGCGTGCGCCCGCAACCTTTATCGGCAGTGCGGGTCAAATCTTTACCATTTCGAAATCTTCCTTGCGTGCGCCGCATTCCGGGCAGGTCCAGTTGGGTGGGACGTCCTTCCAGCGGGTGCCGGGGGGGATGCCCTCCTCCGGCACACCGGCGGCCTCGTCGTAGATGAAACCGCAGATCACACACATCCAGGTCTGGTATTCCATGGCGCGCCCATGTCGCAGATTTGTGGGAAAATCTCTGCCGTCCGGAATTTTGCCCCATTCCCCCCACCCAGGCCAGACCGGCCAGCCCTGATGCGTGATCCGCCGCCCCTGGTTTTGACCTTCGCCGGCACCGACCCCACCGGGGGCGCGGGGTTACAGGCCGATGTGTTGACCATCGCCAGCCTGGGCTGTCACCCCCTGTCCGTGGTCACCGCGGTGACGGTGCAGGACTCCCTGGGGGTGGAGGATTTCCTCCCCCTGGATGCCGATTGGGTGGCGGACCAGGCCAGGCGTGTCCTGGAGGACATGCCGGTGGCCGCCCTTAAGGTGGGCATGTTGGGCAGTCCCGAGGTGGCCTTGGCGGTAGCGGAGGTGGTGTCCGACTATCCTGACCTGCCCCTGATCCTGGACCCGGTGCTCGCCTCCGGCCGCGGCGACGAACTGGCCACCGAGGACCTGATCTCCGTGCTGCGGCAGGTGCTGCTGCCCCAGACCACCGTGCTCACCCCCAACAGCCTGGAGGCCCGCCGCCTGGCCATGGACGAGGGTTTGGACGAGGAGGCACAGGACCTTGCGGTGTGCGCGCAGCGCCTGCTGGACCTGGGTTGCGAGTATGTACTCATCACCGGCGCCCACGAACAGACCCCCCAGGTGACCAACACTTTGTACGGCGAGACCGGGGCCATTCAGAGCCTCACCTGGGAGCGCCTGCCGGGCGGGTATCACGGTTCGGGCTGCACCCTGGCCTCGGCCCTAGCCGCCATGCTGGCCATGGGTCTCGCACTGCCGGAGGCGGCGCGCGAGGCCCAAGAATTCACCTATCAGAGCCTGCGCCATGGCTTCCGCGCTGGCATGGGTCAGGCCATCCCGGACCGCCTCTATTGGGCGCGGGAGGGGCGGGAGGAAGAGGCGTAGGAGGGGGCGATACGACGGTGAACGCTATGCTATGCGGGCCTTGACCGCTGAGGACCGCCCCATCGTCCTCAACCCTGCACGCACGCCCCACCCTCGGAAGCCATCGCGAAAGCCGAACCCCATGCCCCGTCCACCCTCTCCCCTGCAGCGCCTGCACGGCCTCATCGCCGGAGAGCCCGCCCTGGCCGTCCTGCTACCCGAGGCCCGCCGCCTGGCCGAGCTCAACCGGCGCTTCATGGCTGCGGTGCCCGCCGCCCTGGCCCGCACCTGCCGGGTGGCATGCCTCGAGGGGGAGACGGTGGTGATCCACTGCGGTCATGGCGCGGCGGCCGCCCGGGTGCGCAGCCAGGCCGCCACCTTGGCCCACGCCCTAAGCGACGAAGGGCGGCGGGTGGGCGACATCAGGGTGAGGGTCCGTGCGGACTGGGCGCTGCCCGAGCGCCCGGCCAAGGCAGGCATGGGGGAGGCCGCCCTGGCCGCCTGGCAGGCCCTGCGCCAGGAGCTGCCCGCAGGCGAGCTGCGCGCGGCCGTGGAGCGGTTACTGCGGCATCATCGGCAGGGTGGGGGATAGGAGGAGAATGGACAGTGGGGGGCGGACAGGGGTGTACTACAATAGCCGCTGGGATAGAGGGCTATCCAGCTGCATGCCGCCACGAAACATCTTCCTCATCGGCCTCATGGGCGCGGGTAAGACCACGGTCGGCCGCGTGCTGGCCCGGCACCGCCAGCTCAGGTTCGTGGATTCCGACCAGGAGATCATGGAGCGCTGTGGCGTGTCCATCCCCACCATCTTCGAAATCGAGGGCGAGGTGGGCTTCCGCAGGCGGGAGGAGGCCGTCATCGAGGAACTCACCCGGCACCAGGGCATCGTGCTGGCCACCGGCGGCGGCGCCGTGCTGAGCCCGGCGAACCGTGCCTGCCTCAAATCCCGTGGTACGGTGGTGTATCTGCATGCCCAGCCTCAGGAGCTGTGGCTGCGTACCCGGCATGACAAAAACCGCCCCCTGCTCCAGACCGCCGACCCCCTGAGGAAGCTCGAGGAGCTCTATGCCGTGCGCCATCCGCTGTACCTGGAGACGGCCCACATTGTCCTGGATACCGGGCGGCAGAGTGTCACGAGCCTGGTGCACAAACTGGAGCAGCTGCTGGCCGAAGCGGAAGGTGAGGCGGCCGGTGTTGCCCCATGCGACTGACGTGGTTGCTCCTGCTGCCGTTGCTTGCCGCGGCGGCGGACTACCAGGCGGGACCGGAGGATTACCGGATGTGGCTCCCCCGGCTCAAGGCCGGCGATCGGCTCCTGCTCGCACCCGGCGACTACACGCGGGGGCTACCCCTGCACCGCCTGGAGGGCACTGTGGATGCGCCCATCATCATCGAGGGTCCGGCCCAGGGGCCACCCCCCCGCTTCCTCGCCCGTCCCGGCGCCAACACGGTGAGCTTGGTCAATGTGCGCCACCTCGTCATCCGCAACCTGGAACTGGACGGGCGTGGTCTTGCGGTGGACGCGGTGAAGGCGGAAGGTCACAGCCGTTACGCCCACTACGTCACCCTGGAGAACCTGTACATCCACGACCACGACGCCTCCCAGCAGAGCGTGGGCATCTCCACCAAGGCCCCGGCCTTCGGCTGGGTGGTGCGCGGCAACCGCATCGAGCGGGTGGGCACCGGCATGTACTTCGGCAACTCGGACGGGTCCGCCCCCTTCGTGGCCAGTTTGATCGAGGACAACCTGGTGCGCGACACTCTGGGCTACAGCCTGCAGATCAAGCACCAGCGGGGGCGCCCCGCGGGCATGCCGGGGGAAGGTGAGCGGCACGCGACCGTCATCCGCCGCAACCTGTTCGACAAGTCCTCGGGCGGCAGTACCGGGCCGTTGGCCCGGCCCAACGTCCTAGTGGGCCACTGGCCCCTCGCCGGTGAGGGGGCGGAGGATCGCTACCTCATCTACGGCAACCTCTTCTGGCAGAACCCCACCGAGGCCCTATTCCAGGGCGAGGGCAATCTGGCCCTCTACAACAACCTCTTCGTCAACCATCACGGGCCGGCGGTGCGCATCCAGGCGCACAACGACGTGCCACGCCGCGTGGACGTCTTCAACAACACCGTGCTCGCCCGCGACGAGGGCATCGCCGTGCATCTGCGGGAGGGTCAGCCGGACTGGCCGCAAAGGGTCTTCCACAATCTGATCTTCGCCGGGCGCCCGCTGCTAGGGGTGGATGCCAGGCTGAACAGCACCGGCAGCCTGGTGGAGGCGGCCCGAAGACTCGTGCACCCCGGCGATGGGGCGGATATGCCCAACCTGGCGCCACGCCCTGGGCTCGTCTGTGAAGGGCCCGCCTTTGCCGACGTGCTGGAGGGCTATCCCCATGCGCTGCAGGATTTCGACGCCCGGCCCCGGCAGGGGTGTGTGCCCGGGGCCTGTGGGGCTGACCCCTGCCCCGTCCGACTACCCTCCGGACGGGGCTTGAGACCCTGATTGCGCCCCCTTGGCCCCGGGGACAGGACCATCCCGCGGTGGAATGCCCCTGGCCTGGGTCTGGCCCCCTGCCGGGCGGCCAGGCCGACCAGCAGCAGGATGAGCAGGAGCAGGCGTGGGCTGTCCACCAGGCTGGTGAGGCTGCCCAGGATGGCCAGCCCCAGCAGCGAGGCCAGCAGGGCACCGGCCCAGGCATCTCCCCGCCAGGTGGCGGCTGCCGCTCGGGCCAGGGCCAGGACATGGAACAGGGCGAAGGCCGCCAGCCCCAGCCAACCCTGCTCGAAGAAGAGATGCACGGGCAGACTGTCCACCCGCCAGGGGGTATGGACGTCGGTGCTGAAGAACCAGCGATCCATGCCGGCCTGGAAGCCACCGTTGACCACCAGCTCCCGCCCATCCGGCCCGCGCAGCGACACCTCGTCCACGTCCACCACCGTGCCGGCGACGCTATTGTAGAGGGAGATCTTCACCGGCCGCGGGGCATACCAGGGGCTGTCGCCCACCTGCCCGCTCACCAGGGGCAGCACCGCCTCCTGCCAGCGCCCAGGTTCCGAAACAGGTATGCGGGAAAAGCTGCACCGTGCGGAAGTGAGCAGCCACTTTTCGCACAAAGACAGGGACAGGACGGCATCCGCCTGTCGACTACGCAGTCGCAGGGCCAGGCGGTATTCCAGTCCCGGCCGGACGGGGACGATCTGTTCCACGTACAGGGGGGTGCCCCCCCCTAGACGCAGGTAGCCGTTGTCTGCTTCCCTGATCCATTGGTAGGTGGCGGCGCGCGGCCCCGTCGCCCGCCAGGCATGGGTCTGGGGATAGCGCCCGAGACCCATGCCGAAGGCCGCGGTGGCCCAGTCGGCATCCCGCATTGCGAGCACGGCGCGCCAGTGCGCGAGACGCGCCTCCAGATCCGCGCCGGCACGCTCCAGGCGCTGCTGGCTGAAGGCCCCCTGCCAGACCGGCCAGGCCACCGCCAGGGCGCTGGCCATCAGGACTGCGGCCACGAGGCCGGCACGCAGCGGCAGGGCCTGCCGGCGCCGACCATAGGCTAGGAGCAGGGCCGCAAGCCCCAGTACCAGCGTCGAGGCATAGGCCGCCTGCCCGATGCGGGCGTAGGTCACCATGATGGCGTAGGTGGCGGTGGCCAGGAGCAGCACCCCGGCGGTGCGGATAGCCCCGCCCTGTGCGGTGAAGATGAGGTAGAGCAGGAAGGGCAGGGTCAGGATCAGGTAGGCATCCAGATCGGCCCCGCCTACATGCATCTGGGAGAAGGGGCCGGTGACCCGATAGGCGGCGGCGAAATCGGTGAGCCCCGGAAAGGCCAGCTGCTCCCACAGTACCACGGCCACGGTGCCGGCCAGCCCCAGCGCGAGCCCCTGGGCGAAGCGCAGCCGGGTCTGCGGCCAGCGGCCTTCGAGGCGCAGGTAAAGACCATAGAGCAGCCAGGCCCAAAGTGCCCCCTTGGCCAGACGCAGGGCATTGAGGTTTTCGTGATAATGGTTGAAGAGCTGGGGCGGCTGCCAGGGCAGGAGGCCGCGGGCGAGGCTCACGCCATAGGCCAGGAGGAGCAGCCCCGCCGTGAGGCGCAGCCAGGGGTCCCGCCGCGGTGGGCTAGGTCGGGGGTGCACGCGGGCATAGCCGACGGCCAGGGTGAGGAGCAGCAGGAGGTCGAACTCGTCCAGGAAAAATCGCCCGCTCCAGGGGGCCAGGTCCAGCAGGGCGAGCGCCGCTAGCAGGACGAGGAAAATCCACTGGGGACGGAACCAGACCAGTACCCCATAAGCGCCCAGGCAAAGCCCTAGGAGCATGGGTTGGACCGGGAAGGCGAGCACGCCCCAGGCGGTCAGGGCCGCACCGGCGGCCAGCAGGGCATAGGCCGCGGGGGTGGAGCGGAGAGCAGCCGGCGCCCGCACGCCAACGCCCCTGTATTCCGTCGCAGGCGTAAGAGCTGCGGCCGACGGCGTTGCCTGCCCATGCCTCTGGTCCGCACCGGTCGCCGGATGATGTCGTTCGCATGTGGGCCGCCGCCCAGGCCGCAAACCCTGCCAGCAGCACATTGGTGGGGTCGGGACGCAGGCCCGCTAGGAAGAGCTTGGCCGTCTCCACCACCACGGCCAGGAGGCCGGCGAGCGCCGCGGCCGTGACCGGCGCCACCCAGAAGGCCCAGCCCATGAGCCCGATGGGCGCGTACATGAAGACCACGGCCAGCAGGCTCGTGAGCGCCGCCTGCTCCGTGGTGTAGTAGTGGTAATAGAAGGGCAGAAAGCGCACCCCGTCGAGGACTGCGCGGGCGTGTTCCAACCCCAGCCAGCGCCGTTCGAACCAGCCGTTGACCGCCGCCAGGGTCAAAAGATAGACGCCCGTCAGGGGCAGGGCATGGTGGCGCAGCGTCCCGGCCAGCCGGTTGGGCCGCAGCCAATCGGGCTGCCTGGCCAGGGTCGCGCCGGCCAGAAAGCCCAGGGCGCGGGTGAGGAGCGAGACACCCTGGCTCACGCCGGAGACCAGGAAGAACTGGGCGAACTCGATGACGAGCCCCAACAGGGCCCCCACCCCCAGCGCCCGCACGGGGGACCAGTGGGCCGGCGTGCCGATCCCGCGCGCCGCCAGGAAGCCCAGGGGGGCCACGGCCAGGGCCTCGACCAGCAACTTGGCCAGGGCGATAGCGGGGCTGCCATGCCAGGCGTCGGGGGCGATCGTCAGGCCCCAGGCCTGGGAGGCGGCCTTGTCGGCCAGCTCCGCGCCAGAGACCAGGAAGTCGTAAGGGAAGAGGCTCAAGGCAAAATAGGCCAGGGCGTAAGCCTTGAGCCACAGGGCCGGCAATCCGACGCTCCCCAGGGCCGCGAGCAGGCGGTGGATGCGACCACCCCAGGCGACCGCCAGGCTCACGCCCAGCAGGCTGCCGATGCCCTCGGCCAGGAGGTCGTTCAGCGACACCGTCCTGGGCGGGAAAAAGAGCTGCACGAACTCCACCGTCACGGCCAGCATCAGGCAGAACAGCAGCGCCGACCCCAGCGCGAGGGGCGAGGGGCGCGCTCGCCTGTCGGCCAGCACATGGGCGGTCAGGAAGGCGAGAGGCAGATAGAGCACCCCGTTGGCGATCCAGTCCGCCCGCCCCTGGGCGCCGACATCCAGCAGGCGAATGTGCTGGAACAGCCGCCAGGCCTCGTCCCAGGGGCGGGGCTGGTAATCCAGGGGCACCAGGCTGCCGTAGACCACGAAGGCCAGATAGGCCAGCCAAACGAGGAGCAGGGTGCGGCGGGGGTTCATTGCAGCGCCCGCCTGGCCCACCTGCCAGACAGTAGGCTGAGGAGGAGCAGACCCGCCAACCACGGCCACAAGGATGCCACCGCCTTGGCTAGGCCGACGATGTTGAGCACGCTCACCCTGGGCAGGAACACGTAGTCAGCCATATAGAAGCGCAGGCCGAGCACGGTCGTGAGCAGAAGCAAGGCCATGGGTCTGCGGTGGCGCGCCACCCAGGGGATGAGCAGTAGCCACAAGGCCAGCAGGAAGGCGCTCAGGGTCTCCAGGGAGAGCACACCGCCCAAGACCTTCAGCTTGAGCAGCAGCGTGGCCGCCAGGAGCTTCATGGCGAAGCCGGCGAGCAGCAGCAGGACCATGGCGCCCACATAGCGGCCCGGCCGCAGCCAGCAGGCGGCAAAGGCCCCCAGGGTGGCCATCTCCAGCCAGACGGCGGCAAACCACGACAGGTTGATCTGGGTGAGCCCCGCCGGCGCGGAGTCCAGGGGGCGTAGATGCAGTTCCAGCCAGCCGGCGGCCGGCACCGGCAGCAGGGCGAACTGGGCCACGCCCCACAGAGCGATAAGGGCTAGCGCCAGGTTTGCGCGCAGACCCGGCCTGAACCAGGTATGGCGGAAGCGCCGGGCCCAGCTGGCCGCCCGCAGCAGACGCTGGTGGTGCAGGGTGAGCAGGGCCCCCGTGCACGTCCCTGAGGCGTTGAGCAGCACGTCCAGGTTGGAGGCGATGCGGCCCGGTATGAGCTGCTGCAGGCTCTCCAGCGTTAGGCTCAGGGCGAGGCCAGCCAGGGTGGAGAGCAAGACGGCCCTGCCCCGCCGCCTGGGCCGCATGAGTTGCAAGGCAAGCAGATAGCCCAGGGGGACATAGACCAGAAAATTGGTCGTGAGGTCGGTGCGGGTGATGAAGGACGGCAGGGGGGCCGTGATAAACTCGAACGGCCCGGCGCCGATGGGCCGCCAGCCGGTGTAGGGATGCAGGCTGCTGGCGAGGATGAAAACGACATAGGCGGCCAGCAGCAAACCGGAGGACCGGCCTGCGCCAACCCTGAACGTTTTTTCCTTGCTGGCCGTTATACCTGTCACGCCCACAAAGCTAACCTTTTTCCCGGGGATGTACCATGGATTTCGACGCCTTCAACGGCGATGCCGATGGCATCTGCGCCCTGCACCAGCTGCGTCTGGCGGAGCCGGTGGCAAGCCAACTCGTCACCGGCGTCAAGCGCGACATCGCCCTGCTCGGGCGCGTCGAGGCCAGCGCGGGGGACCGGGTCACCGCCCTGGACATCGCCGTGGAGAAGAACCTGGCCGCCCTTCGGGCGCTGCTCGCGGCAGGGGTGCGGGTGCGCTGGTTCGACCATCACAACCCGGGCGAACTGCCCGTGCATCCCCATTTCGAGGCCCACATCGATACCGCACCCGAGGTCTGCACCAGCCTACTGGTGGACCGCCATCTGGGTGGCCGCTACCGCCCCTGGGCTGTAGTGGCTGCCTTCGGCGACAACCTGCATGCTGCCGCTCGCGCCGCCGCCGCCCCCCTCGGGCTGTCGGAGGATCGCCTGGGGCAGCTGCGCGAGCTCGGTGAATGCCTCAATTACAACGCCTATGGCGAGACCGTGGCCGATCTCCACTTCCCGCCGGACGAGCTCTACCGCCGGCTGCACGCCTATGCCGACCCCTTCGTCTTCATCGCCGAGGCGCCCGAGTTCAAGGTCCTGCAGGAGGGCTATGCCGCCGATTTGCAGGCGGCCCGGACCGTCACCCCCCTGGAGGAGCGCCCGGGCGGGGCGGTGATCCTGTTGCCGGATGCGGCCTGGGCGCGCCGCGTGTCCGGCGTCTATGCCAACGAGCTCGCCCAGGCCCATCCACGGCGGGCCCACGCCCTGCTGACCCGCGCCCGCGCAGGGCATTACGTGGTCAGCGTGCGCGCCCCCCTCGCGAACCCCACGGGGGCGGACGAGCTTTGCCGCCGTTTCGACACCGGTGGCGGGCGCAAGGCGGCCGCCGGCATCAATGTGCTGCCGGAGTCCAGGCTGCCCGACTTCCTGCGCGCCTTCTTCACCGCCTATTCCGACTAACCCTTTTCATCTCACGCCCAGGCATGCAAAACCTCATCCCCCCCTATGGCGGCGAACTGCCCATGTTGCTAGTGGACGCCTACCGCGCCCAGGACATCCGGCAGGCCGCCCTCACCTATCCCTCCATCGATCTGGACTGGCGTCAGATCTGCGACCTGGAACTGCTGCTCACGGGGGCGCTCGCCCCGCTGACCGGCTATCTGGGACAGGCGGACCTCGCCCGGGTCTTGTCCCACCACGAGCTCGCCGACGGCCGGTTCTGGCCCTGGCCCCTGACCCTGACAGTGGGGGCCAGACAGGCCGAGGGGATCCGGCCGGGTCAGACGGTGGCCCTGCGTGATGCCGAGGGTTTCATGCCGGCGCTGCTGCACGTGGAGGAGGTCTGGCCCGCCGATCCCGAGCGGGAGGTGGCCCTGGCCGAGGCCTCGGGTCTGCCCCTGGCCGCTCCCCTGGCGGCGCCGGGCCAGTATCACCTGGCTGGGCGGGTGGAAGGCGTGTCCCTGCCCCCCAGGCACGACTTCCTCACCCTGCGGCTCACCCCGGCCGAGGCGCGCGCCCAGTTCGCCCGTCGGGGCTGGCGGCGAGTGCTGGCGGTGATGCCCACCCAGCCCATGCACCGGCCCCATTACGAGTTCTGTCTGCGCGCCGCCGTGGAGCGAGAGGCCAATCTGTTCCTCCACGTGGCCGGCGGCGCCGACCCGGTGCACGATCCCCTGCACTTCACCCGGCTGCGGGCCTGTCAGGCCGTGCTGCCGCGCTTTCCCGCCTCCACCACCATGCTGGCGGTGAGCCCCCTGTTGCCCACCATCACCGGCGAGCGCTCCGTCCTCCTCAAGGCCATCGTTGCCCGCAACTACGGCTGCACCCATCTGGTGGTGGGGGGCGAGGCCAATGCCCATGGCGGACTGCGCCGGGGCAGTGACGCCCTGGGTCTGCCGCCGGCCTTGCAGGAGCGACTGCGGCAGGCGGTGGGGGTGGAGCTCGTCCCCTTCCCCCGGCTGGTGTACGTGGAGGACCAGGACACCTACCTGCCCGAGGCGGAGCTGCCGGCGGGCGTGCGGGGCTTGAGCCTGAGCGATGGGGAGCTGCGCCGGCGGCTCATGCAGGACCTGCGGGTGCCTGAGTGGTACACCTATCCCGAGGTGGTGGAGGAGCTACGCAAGGCCTATCCGCCCCGCAACCGCCAAGGCTTCACCGTCTTCTTCACTGGGCTGTCGGGGGCGGGCAAGTCCACCATCGCGCGGGCGCTGGCGGTCAAGCTCATGGAGACGGGCAACCGACGGGTCACTCTGCTCGACGGCGACATCGTGCGCAAACACCTGTCCAGCGAGCTGGGCTTCTCCCGCGAACACCGGGACATCAACATCCGCCGCATCGGTTTCGTCGCCTCGGAGATCACCAAAAACGGCGGCATCGCCATCTGTGCCCCCATCGCCCCCTACCGGGCCACCCGCCGCGATGTGCGCGCCATGATCGAGCCCTGGGGCGGCTTCATCGAGGTCTACGTCTCCACCCCCATCGAGGTGTGCGAGGCGCGCGACCGCAAGGGCCTCTATGCCAAGGCCCGCGCCGGTCTGATCCCGGAGTTCACGGGCGTGTCCGATCCCTATGAAGCGCCCGAGATGCCGGAGCTCGACATCGACACCTCCCAGTACAGCGTCGAGGAGGCGGTGCAGAAGGTGGTGTTGAAGCTGGAGCACGAGGGGTATTTGCGGTGATGGGGGCGGGATATAGGGGACAGGGTACAGATAGGAATTAGAGATTAGTAATTAGTAAGTTAGAGATCTCTGAATTTCTAATCACTAATCACTAATCACTAATCACTAATCACTAATCACTAACTTCTACCCATCTCCTCCCCCGCACCGCCGGCAGCCGGGCGGCAGACCACAGGCGGCGGGCCATGGCCCAGAATTCCGGCACGCTGTCGATGCGGCCGGCAGGCGGCTGGCGCAAGAAGCGCCAGGCGGCGAGCAGGGCGGGCAGGGGGGCGCGGGCGTGCACCGGCGCGGCCAGGGTCTGTTTCGACAGCTTGTCGCCACGGGCATCTAGCACCACGGGGAGGTGCAGGTAGCTGGGCCTGGGCAGGCCCAGCAGTTCCTGCAACACCAGCTGGCGGGGCGTGGAGGCGAGCAGATCGGCGCCGCGCACCACGTGGGTGATGCCCTGGTGGGCATCGTCCACCACCACGGCGAGCTGATAGGTGTACACCCCGTCCGCCCGGCGCAGCACGAAGTCGCCGCACTCCCGGGACACCTCACAAGCCACGTGGCCCTGCAGGGCATCCACGAAGGCCAGGCGCCCGTCCGGCACCGCAAGGCGCAGGGCCGCGGCCGGGGCCCCAGGCCGGCGGCCGCGGCAGATGCCGGGATAGACCGGGCCATCCACCCCGCGCCGTGCCACCGCCGCGATCCGTTTACGGCTGCAGGTGCAGGCATAAACCCGCCCCATGGCCTGGAGTCGGTCCAGGGCGGCGGCATAGGCCGCGGTGCGCCGGCTCTGGTAGAGGACGGGGCCATCCCATTCGAAGCCGAAGGCCTCCAGGGTGCGCAGGATGTGGTCTGCCGCCCCCGCCACCACACGCGGCGGGTCCAGGTCCTCGATCCGCACCAGCCAGGCACCGCCATGGCGGCGGGCCTCCAGACAGCTCGCCAGGGCCGCCACCAGGGAGCCGAAGTGCAGCGGCCCGCTGGGGGTGGGCGCGAAGCGGCCCCGATAGGCGGCGGGTCTCATCGCACCAGTTCGGCATACAGGGTCGCCACCCTGGCGGCCATGGCCTCGGCAAGCCAGCGCCGGGCATGGCGCACTGCTCGGGCGGAAAGCTCCTGGCGCGCCTGGGCATCCTCGAGCAGCGCCGCGACGATGGCGGCGAAGGCGGCCGGGTCGTCCGGGGCGATCCGGCAACCCTCTCCCTCCGTGAGGACCTCCCGCGTGCCCATCTCCGCCAGGGCCACCACCGGCGTGCCCTGGGCCATGGCCTCCAGCAGCACCAGGCCCTGGGTCTCGGTGCGGGAGGCGAAGACGAACAGATCCGCCGCGCGGTAGCAGTCCGGCAGCTCCTTCTGCCGGTCCAGGTAACCAACGAAATGCACCTTGCCGCTCAGATCCAGGCGCTGCACCTCCCCTTTGATGGCCCCCAGCGCCGGACCCTCGCCGGCGATGACCAGGCGGACCTCCGGATGGGTGCGGTGCAGATGGGTGAGCATGGTGAGCAGGAAACCGATGTTCTTCTCAAAGGCCACCCGGCCCACGTACAGCAGCACGGGGGCGTGCGCAGGCAGCCCATGGGCGTGCCGGAAACCCGCCCCGTTGCCAGGCAGAAAGGACTCCGGCGTGAGCCCCGTGGGGATCACCTCGATGCGCCGCCTCACCCCATAGTCCAGCAGCGCCTCGCGCATGGGGTGGGAAGGGGCGATGACCGCATCCACTGCGTTACACTGGCGGCGCGAGATGCCGCGCGCCAGGGCCCGCAGCCACGCCCTAGGCAGGACGGGCAGGTAATGGTGGAAGTATTCCGTGAACAGGGTGTGATAGGTCTCCACCACCGGCACGCCATAGCGGCGCGCGTGCCGCAGACCGGCGTAGTGGGCCAGGAAGGGGGTGTGCACGTGCACCACATCGGGGCGGCGAGGCAGCCCTTCGAGGCGAGTGAGGAGGCAGCGCCAGGACATGAGCCGGTCCTCCGGGTCGAAGGGCAGACGCCAGCCTTTCACCCGCACCAGGCCGGCCTCCGCCGTCTCGCCGCCATAGGCCGGGGTCACCAGGGTGACTTCATGGCCGGCGGCCAGCAGTTCCCGCCGCAGGGTCTGGATGGAGGTGGAGACCCCGTTGATACGGGGGAAATACACATCGGACAGGAGCAGGACGTTCATCCGAAGTTACGGCCTTTGGCTGCCGGTAGTGGGCACCAGCGCAGGCGGCGTGCCGCGTGTAGATGGTTGACTGGCCAAAAGAGCGGCAATTATAGTGTCCCCATGCTGGACGCACTGGACGACCTGGAAGGCAAGCTCAAGCAGCTGCTGGAACGCTGGCAGGCCTTGCGGGCGGAAAACCTGCGCCTACGGCAGCGGGTGGTCGCCCTGGAAAACGACAACAAGCTGCTCCTTGAGCGGCTCGCTCAGGCCCGGGAGCGGGTGCAGGCCCTGCATGACCGGCTGCCGGATTGAGATGGACGCCCCGCCGCAGCCATACCGCCGACCAACGCACTTGGGGCCCTGAAGCCATGGCCAACCACCGACACATCAGCCTGGACGTAGCCATCATGGGGCGCGAGTTCCGCGTCTCCTGCCCCGCCGAGGAAAAGGAGGGTCTGCTACAGGCGGTCAGCTACCTGGACCGCAAGATGCGGGAGATCCGGGATACGGGCAAGGTCATCGGCCTGGAGCGCATCGCCATCATGGCGGCCCTCAACATCACCCACGACTATCTGGCCGCCCGTCCGCCGGCGGTGGACGAGGCCGCGCTGCAGCACCGGATCGCCGGCCTCAACGCCCTGCTTGATGCGGCGCTCGCCCAGCAGGATAATCTGTTCTGACTCCCTGCTGCGTGCGCGAGGGCCGCGAATTCTGTGAACCGATACGCGTAGCCAAGGCAGCGGCCACAGACCGTCGGTGTGCGCGTGGCACTGCGCCCATGTGCCTGATGACGGTGCGTCGCAGCCACCTTGAACCCCTGGGTTCAAGAGATGCGGCCCAGACGGCGTGGGCGGGGGGTCCCTCTCAAGACCCCCACAGCAGCGCAGCCATCCTCTCCCCCCCTTATACCGTCCCCGGGCCAGGCCCGGAATGATGCCGGGAGCGCCCACCCATGGCCCCACCAGCCCCGGATGCCGACAAGGCGCGCCTGCGCAAGTGGCTGCGCCAGCAGCGCGCATCGCTGCCAGAGCCGCTGCGTGCCGAGGCGGCCCGCCGCATCGAACGCCTGGTCGCAGGGTGCCGCTGGCTGGCACGGGGCAGGCGCATCGGTTTCTACGTCCCGGCCAAGGGGGAGGTGGATTGCCTACCCCTGCTCAACCGGGCCCTTTGGCTGGGCGTGCACTGCTATCTGCCCGTGGTGCCACGGCGCAGCCATGCGGGTCATGGCAGCAGGCGGCTCTGGTTCTGCCGGCTGGGCGGTGCCGCGCGGCATTGGAGCATCAACCGCTACGGTATCCCGGAATACGTGCATCACCCAAGCCGGGTGCGTGTCTGGCAGCTGCAGGTCCTGTTCCTGCCCCTGCTGGGTTTCGACGACGACGGCTACCGCATGGGCATGGGCGGCGGCTACTACGACACCACCCTAGCCTATCTCGTCCGGCGTAGGCACTGGCGCAAGCCCCTGCTGGTGGGCCTGGCCTTCGAGGCCCAGCACGTGCGCCGGCTTCCCCGCGATCCCTGGGACATCCCCCTGGACGCCGTGGTCACGGAACGGCGGGTTTATCGGTTTGCACGGGCCGGTGGCTAGCTGGTGGCACCTGCACCGGTCACCAGCCAACGAAAAAGGGCGGACATGGTCCGCCCTTGTGCTTATCCCCTGGCCGGTTACTTGGCTTGAGCCGGGGCGCTCTGGGCCGGCGAGCCCTGGGCGGGCGCGCTGGGGGCCTGCTGGGGCTGGGTGAGACCGGCGAAGGGGTTGGGGATGTTCCCGTAGGTGGCGGGATTCAGGAAGGCCCCCCAGGTGCCGTAGGTCTGAGGGTTGGCCATGGCGGCCAGCCACTGGCTGTACAGGTTGGGGTTGAGCGGCGCCAGCATTAGGTTCAGGTTGGCCGGATTCACCGGGGCCAGGGCCCAGTTCAGGTACAAGTTGGGGTTGAGGGGGGCCAGGGCCAGCTGCAGCATGCGCGGATCCACGGGGGCGGTGAGCCACTTCATGTACATGTTGGGGTTGAGGAAGGGGGCCAGGGCCGCGGTATAGAAGCTGGGGTCCATCCCAGCGGCCAGCCAGCGCATGTACATGTTGGGGTCGAGGAAGCCCATGTAGGCCTTCAGCATGTCGGGGGACATGGCGGACTGGGCCATGCGGGTGTAAGTGGCCGGGTCCATGCCGCGCTGCATCATGATCATCATGGTGGCCGGGTCCATGAGGTTGGTCATGGTCTGCACGGCGGCCTTGGGATCCTGCATGGGCTGGACCACCTTGGCGGGGTCCAGGAGCTGGGCGGCGGTCTGCTCGGGCCCGGACTGGGCCACAGCGGCCTGGGTGAGGGTGGCCAGGGCGATGGCGCTGGCGAGAGGCGCTAGTTTCATATGGACTCCTGTGAAGGTTGGAAAGAGGGTTGACGGAAGGGGTTTGTTGGATGGTGAAGGAGGAGACGCGGCCGCAGGCGAACGCCTGCGACACGGAACATTGTAAGCTTGGTATATTAGAAAGTTCTATTTCACCCGGATGCTCTGGAGGGGCAAGGGTAAGGTTGTTGTTTGCGTACAACTGCCCGCCGGCAAGGACCGGCTCAATGGCCCAGATAGGCCGCCTGGATGGTGGGGTCGCGCGCCAGTTCGGCGCTGGGGCCGCTCATTAGGATGGCACCGCTCTCCATGACATAGGCCCGGCGGCTCACCTGCAGGGCCAAGTGGGCGTTCTGTTCCACCAGGAGCAGGGTCACGCCGCCACGGGCGATGGTCTGGATGGTGGCGTAGATCCGCTGCACCATCAGGGGGGCGAGCCCCATGCTGGGCTCGTCCATGAGCAACAGGCGCGGACGGCCCATGAGCGCCCGGCCGATGGCCAGCATCTGCTGCTCGCCGCCGGAGAGGGTGCCGGCCACCTGCCTGCGGCGTTCCGCCAGACGGGGAAAGAGCTCGTAGACGCGGGCCAGGTCCTGGGCGATCTCCTGATCCCTGCGGGCATAAGCGCCCATGGCCAGGTTCTCCTCCACGGTGAGACGGCCGAAGATGCCCCGCCCCTCCGGTACCAGGGCCATCCCCAGGCGGGCGATGGCATGGGTGGACAGCCCCTGGATGCGCCTGCCGGCGAAGCGGATCTCCCCCCTGGCGTGGGTGAGCCCCATGAGCCCCCGCAGGGTGCTGCTCTTGCCGGCGCCGTTGGCCCCAATGAGGCAGACGAGCTCGCCCTCTTCCACCATGAGGTCGATGCCGCGCACGGCCTGGATGCCGCCGTAGGCCACCTTGAGGCCGCTCACCTCCAGCAGGGCCATCAGGCCGCCTCCGTGCCCAGATAGGCGGCGATGACCGTCGGGTCCTGCCGGACCTCCTCAGGGGTGCCCTCGGCGATCTTGCGCCCGTAGTCCAGCACCGCCACCCGGTCGCACAGACCCAGGACCAGCTTCACGTCATGCTCGATGATGAGCAGGGTGGTGCCCGCGGCGCGCAGCTTCAGGAACAACTCCCCCATCTGCCGCCGCTCCGCGGGGTTCATGCCCGCCACCGGCTCGTCCAGGGCCATAAGCCGCGGCTCCGTGGCCAGTGCCCGGGCGATCTCCAGGCGGCGCTGGTCACCATAGGAGAGGTGGCCCGCCAGGGTACGGCCCTTGTGGCCGAGGCCCACGAAATCCAACAGTTCCAGGGCCCGACGGCGGCATTCCGCCTCCTCGGCACGGGTGCGCCGGTCGCGCAGCACCGCCCCCCACACACCTGTGCGGGTGCGCACATGGCGGCCCACCATGACGTTCTCCAGGGCGGTCATATTGGCGAACAGGCGGATGTTCTGGAAGGTGCGGGCGAAGCCCAGGCGTACGATCTCGTGGGGCTTGCGGTTGTGCAGGGGCTCGCCTGCCAGGCGGATGGCGCCGGCGCTGACGGTGTAGAGCCCAGTCATGCAGTTGAACAAGGTGGTCTTGCCGGCACCGTTGGGGCCGATGAGGCCGTAGATCTCCCCCTGCCGCACGCTGAGGCTCACCTCCTCCAGGGCGCGGATGCCGCCGAAATACTTGGCTACCCGCTCCACCTCCAGCATGCTCAGACCCGCGTGTCGTAGAGGCTGGCCTGCTCCTGCTCGACCACACCGTCCTCGGCATGGAACTCCCGCTTGCGCTGGCGCGACGGGATGAGCCCTTCCGGGCGGTGGATCATCATCAGCACCAGGGCCAGACCGAAGAGCAGCATGCGCAGATCGGAGGGCTCCACCACCACCCGCCCCAGGGCGACCCGCTGCCAGTCGCCCAGATAGCGCAGGGCCTCGGGCAGCACCGTCAGCAGTACCGCCCCCAGGATCACGCCGGGGATGTGGCCCATGCCCCCCAGCACGATCATGCACAGGATCAGGATGGACTCCCACAGGGTGAAACTCTCCGGGCTGATGAAACCCTGGAAGGCGGCAAACAGCCCCCCCGCCAGCCCGCCGAACGCCGCCCCCATGGCGAAGGCCAGCAGTTTGATGTTGCGGGTGTTGATCCCCATGGCGGCGGCGGCTACCTCGTCCTCCCGGATGGCCACCCAGGCCCGTCCGATGCGCGAATCCTGCAGCCGGTAGGCGATGAAGACGGTGGCCAGGGTGAAGACCAGGAACAGGTAATAATGGAGATGGGCGGAGGCGAGGGGGATGCCGAATACCGTCTGGGTCTTGGCCAGGGAGATGCCGCCCAGGCCGATGGGGTCGATGAGGTTGATGCCCTGGGGGCCGTTGGTGATGTTCACCGGTGCATTCAGGTTGTTCAGGAAGATGCGGATGATCTCGCCGAAGCCTAGGGTGACGATGGCCAGGTAGTCGCCCCGCAGGCGCAGGGTGGGCGCCCCCAGCAGCACCCCGAAAAGTCCCGCGAGGGCGGCCCCCAGGGGCAGGATGGCCCAGAAGGGCAGGTGCAGCCCGAAATGGGGGCTTGCGAGCCAGGCATATAGGTAGGCCCCCAGGGCGTAGAAGGCCACGAAGCCCAGGTCCAGCAGTCCCGCATAGCCCACCACGATGTTGAGCCCCAGGGCCAGGATCACGTAGAGCAGGGTAAAGTCCAGCACCCGCACCCAGCTGCGCCCCAGGCCCGCGTCCACCAGAAAGGGCAGCAGGACGAGCAGCACGGTAAGCAGGATCAGGGCGCCCCGCGCCGCCCGCCTGGAGCGCGGCAGCCTCAGCTCAAGCACGGCCGGCCACCCTCTCCCCCAGCAGTCCCGAGGGACGGAAGACCAGCACGAGGATCAGCACGAAAAAGGCGAACACGTCCTGATAGTGGCTGCCCAGGAAGCCGCCGGTGAGGTCGCCGATGTAGCCGGCCCCCAGGGCCTCGATCACCCCTAGGAGCAGCCCCCCCAGCATGGCGCCGGCGATGTTGCCGATGCCCCCCAACACCGCCGCGGAGAAGGCCTTGAGTCCAAGAATGAAGCCCATGTGGTAATACGCAAGCCCGTAGTAAGCGCTCACCATCACACCCGCGATGGCGGCCATGGCGGCACCGATGACAAAGGTGGCCGAGATCACCCGGTCCACGTCCACCCCCATGAGGGCGGCCACCTCCTTGGACTGGGCGGTGGCGCGCATGGCCCGGCCCAGGCGGGTGCGCTGCACGAGCCACCATAGCCCGGCCATGACCAGCACCGACAGCAGGAGGATAAAGATCTGTAGGTCGGTGATGTGGGCGCCCAGGATCTCGTGGCTACGGCTCGGGATGAGGGGCGGAAAGGACAGGTATTGGCGGCCCCAGATGAGCATGGCGGCATTCTGCAGCACGATGGACATGCCGATGGCGGTGATCAGGGGGGCGAGGCGGGGCGCGTGGCGCAAGGGCCGGTAGGCCACCTTCTCGATACCATAGGCCAGGGCCATGCAGGCGGGGATGGCCACCAGCACCCCAGCCAGCACCACCGCAAGCCCCGGCAGGGCCGGGTTGAGCCCCAGGAGCAGGCCGATCACTGTCAGGGCCACCATGGCGCCCATCATGGTCACCTCGCCGTGGGCGAAGTTGATGAGCTCCAGTATGCCATAGACCATGGTGTATCCCAGGGCCACCAGGGCATAGATGCTGCCCAGCACCAGCCCGTTGATCAGCTGCTGGACGAAGATCTCCACCGCTGGCGTCTCTAGGTGGGCGAGCGCTTACTTCAAGGTCTCTAGCACCTGCCAGGCGCCGTTTCTCACCTGATACAGGGTGATGGCGCCGCCCTGGGTGTCGCCCTTGGCATCGAAGCGGATGCGGCCGGTGACCCCCTGGTAGTCGGTCTTGGGCAACGCCTCCAGCACCCGCTCCGGCTCCGCCGAGTCCGCGCGGCGCATGGCGTCCACCAGCACCATGACGGCGTCGTAGGCATAGGGGGCGTAGACCTGGATCTGGCCGTACTTGGCCTCGAAGCGTCGTTTGAACTCCGGTCCGCCGGGCATGGCCTCCAGGGGCAGCCCCGGCGAAGAGGCGGTCACGCCCTCTGCCGCCTCGCCCGCCAGCTTGATGAAGTTGGCATTTTGCAAACCGTCGCCCCCCAGGAAGCGGGCGGCGAGCCCCAGCCGCTTCATCTGCTGGGCCATGGGGCCGGCCTGGGGGTCCATGCCGCCGAAGAAGATGAGGTCGGGGGTCTTGCCCTTGATGGCGGTGAGAATGGCGGTGAAGTCGGTGGCCCGGTCGTGGGTGTACTCCCGCGCCACGATCTCGGCCCCAGCGGCGCGGGCAGCCTTCTCGAACTCGTCGGCTAGGCCCTGGCCGTAGGCGGTGCGGTCGTCGATGATGGCGATGCGCCGCGCCCCTATGCGGCGCACCGCGTATTCGCCCAGCACCCGCCCCTGCTGCTCGTCGTTGGCCATCACCCGGAAGGTGTTCCTGTAGCCTTGGGCGGTGTAGGCGATGGCCGTGGCCGAGGGCGAGATCTGGGGGATGCCGGCGTCGTGGTAATACTTGGAGGCGGGGATGGTGGTGCCGGAGTTCAAGTGGCCGATGACCGCCACCACGCCACTGTCCACCAGCTTCTGGGCAACGATGGTGGCGGTGCGGGGGTCAGCCTGGTCGTCCTCGCCGATCAGTTCCAGGCGTACCGGCCGTCCCCCCAGGGTGAGGCCCTGGGCGTTGACCTCCTCCACCGCCAGGCGGGCGCCGTTCTCGTTGTCCTTGCCCAGGTGCGCCTGGGGGCCGGTGAGCGGCGCCACCGAACCGATGCGGATGACTTGCACTGCCGCGCCGGTTTCCTCCTTCTGGCCGCAGCCGGAAAGGCCCAGGGCGAGCCCGAAAGACAGCAGCATGCCGATGAACCGCACGATACGCATGGATATCCCCTCACTGGTGCCGAACGCCGGCATTTATACCACAGCAAAGAAAAAGGCCGGAGGGGCCGGCCTTTTTCGGGGTGTCCCGGCAGGATCAGAGGGACAGGATCCAGGCGGCGAGGGCCTTGGCATCCGCCTCCGAGACCTTGGGGTTGGGCGGCATGGGCACGTTGCCCCACACGCCCTTGCCCCCTTTCTGGATCACCTGGACGAGATGCGCCTCGGCCTTGGCGTCGCCCTTGTATTTCTTGGCCACGTCCTTGTATGCGGGGCCCACCACCTTGCGCTCCACCTGGTGGCAGCTCAGACAACCGTGTCGCTTGGCCAGGTCCTGGCTGGCCAGGGCCAAATTGGAGGTCAAACCCAGCAGGGCGGCGACAGTGAAGGTGGCTGCAGTGTTCATGTCGGTCTCCTTTTCAGGTATGTGCGGGATTGCGCAGCGCATCGTAATGCAATCGCGATCCTTTGAGAATAGCCGCGAGATCGTCAAATCGGACTATCTCCGGTAAGCAATGAACGCCGGTACACACACGGGCGCTGACGTACGATCGTTCTGGACCAGCCAGTACATCCGGCACGCCACGCGCCTGCCCTGGGATGGCCAGACACAGGGCTGCCTCCGGGCAGAGACCCTGCATGCCCCGCTGCCATTCGCAAAGGGCAGGCTCAGGGCCGCGCACTACCACCAGGGTCACTGGACGCAGATGCTCCCGCAGGGCGGCGAGCATGCTCACACAGGCGGCCGGGTGCCGGCGCATGGGGCCCGCCGCCCAGCGCAAGGCGGCCTCGGCGGCGGCGAGGTAGCGCTGCTCTCCCGTGAGGTGCCCCAGCCGCATGAGGGCATGGGCCGCCACCCCGTTGCCGGCGGGGGTGGCCTGGTCGTGCACCGGTTTAGGGCGGTGGAGGAGGGGTTCGTGCCCGTGACGGGTGAACCAGAAGCCGCCTGCCTGCCGATCCTCGAACCCCTCGAGCAGGGCCTCGGCGAGCGCATGCGCCCAGGCGAGGTCCTCTGCCCGGTAGTGGGCCTGCAAGAGCTCCAGCAGGGCCGCAAGCAGATAGGCGTGATCGTCCAGGTAGGCATCGAGCCGCGGTCGCCCGCCCTGCCAGCTGGCGTAGAGCCTACCCTCCCGCCATACCCGCTGCCGCAGTGCATCCACCGCCCGCAGGGCGAGCGCCGTCCACTGCGGCCGGTCACAGCGCCGGGCGGCACGCGCCAGCCCCCGGATGACTAGGGCGTTCCAGCCGGTGAGGACCTTGTCATCGAGCCCGGGCCGCACCCGCTGCTGCCGGGCTGCCAGCAGCTTGCGACGCGCCCCTTCGAGCAGGGCAGCGGCCGCCTCCCGGTTCAGACCCTGGGCCTGTGCCACCTCTTCCAGGGTGTGCTGGCTGCCCAGGTGCCAGGCGCGGCCCTCGAAGTTGGGGGCATCCGTAAGGCCCCAGGGGGGGGCGACCACCGCCCATTCCTCCGGGGTGAGGAGGTCGCGCACGGCCTCCGGCGTCCACAGGTAATAGCGGCCCTCCTCCCCCTCGGAATCCGCATCCAGGGCAGACCAGAACAGGCCCTCCGGCGAGGTCATCTCCCGGCCAAGCCAGTCCACGGTCAACTCGGTGGTGCGCAGAAAGAGCGGCTCGCCGGTCAGGGCCCAGGCATCCGCATAGAGGGCGAGGAGCAGGCCATTGTCATAGAGCATTTTTTCGAAATGCGGGATCGTCCAGGCGGCGTCTACGGCATAGCGGAAGAAACCGCCCCCCACCTGGTCCATGAGGCCCCCGCCAGCCATGTGGCGCAGGGTGGTGAGCACCTGTGCGCGCGCCTCGGCGTCGCCACTGTGCAGGGCGAATTCCAGGTCGGCCGGGCGCGGGAACTTGGGGGGCGGGCCGTAGCCGCCATGCAGGGGGTCGTAGCTGGCCTTCAGATCCTCGAGGGCCACGGTGAGCACCCCCTCGTCCGGAATTTCATTTTCCCCCGCGTCCCCTCCACGGGACATGGCCTGCAGCAGCTGCCGGTTCTGGGCCTCGATCTCGGTGCGCCGCTCCTGCCAGGCACGGGCCACCCCCTCGAGCAGGTCCAGGAAGCCGGGCAGCCCATATCGGGGCACCTTGGGGAAATAGGTGCCGGCAAAGAAGGGCACCTGATCCGGGGTGAGGAATACCGTCAGGGGCCAGCCGCCCGGCCGGCCGGTGAGGAGCTGGTGCGCGCTCTGATAGATCAGATCCAAATCCGGCCGCTCCTCCCGGTCCACCTTGACGTTCACGAACAGCCGGTTCATGGCCTGCGCCACCTCCGGGTCCTCGAAGCACTCGTGGGCCATGACATGGCACCAGTGGCAGGTGGAGTAGCCGATGGACAGTAGGATGGGCCGATCCTCTGCCCTGGCCCGGGCCAGGGCCGCCTCGCCCCAGGGATACCAGTCCACCGGGTTGTGGGCGTGCTGGCGCAGGTAGGGGCTGGTCTCCTGGGCGAGGCGGTTGGGCATGGCGGACTCCTTTGGGGTGTAGTCGCCATTGTAAGGAAGAAGCGCGGCAATAGTTGAATGATTTTCTCAACCATCGCCGCGCACTGCTCATGGGTTGCGCCCGGCGCACCCGCTTGCGCTCACCCCCGGTCGGGCGTCTCGTCCAGCAGCGCCAGGGTGGTGTCGGCCAGTAGCTGCATCTGCGCCTCGTCCAGGACGTAAGGCGGCATGAAATAGACCGTGCGGCCGATGGGGCGCAGCAGCACCCCCCGTTCCAAGGCGCGGCGGTGGAAGCGGCGGGCGAAATCGGCCGGTGCGTCGGGCACGTCGAAGGCCCAGATCATGCCCAGGTGGCGGAAGTGGGCCGTCCGCGGGTGGTTGGCCACGGGCTGGAGCAAGGCGGTAAAGCGTTCGGCCTTGCGGCGGTTGGCAGTGAGCACATCGTCCTCGGCGAAGATGTCCAGCACCGCCAGGGCCGCCCGGCAGGCCAGGGGGTTGCCGGTATAGGAGTGGGAGTGCAGAAAGCCGCGCACGGCGGAGGCATCGTAGAAGGCGGCGTAGATCGCCTCGCGGGTGAGGACGCAGGACAGGGGCAGGTATCCCCCAGTGATGCCCTTAGACAGGCACAGGAAGTCGGCGATGTCCGCCACGCGCGCCGCCGCCTGTTCGCAGGCGAACATGCTGCCGGTGCGGCCGAAGCCCACGGCGATCTCGTCGGCGATGAGGTGCACCTCATGGCGGTCGCACAGCTGCCGGGCCAGGCGCAGGTAGAGGGGATGGTACATGGCCATGCCCGTGGCCCCCTGGACCAGTGGTTCCAGGACGAGGGCGGCGGTGGTGGCGGCGTGTTCCGCGAGGCAGGCCTCCAGGTCGGCCGCCGCCCGCCTGGCCACCTCCTCGGGGGTCTCGTGAGGGGCGGCCAGGCGCCAGTCCGGGCTCATGACCTGGCGGGTGGGCTTGAGCAGCGGGGCATAGACATTCTTAAACAAGGCCACGTCGGTCACCGCCAGGGCCCCCAGGGTCTCGCCGTGGTAGCCGTGGGCCAGGCTGATGAAGCCGGTCTTCTCCGGGCGGCCACAGTTGCGCCAGTAGTGGTAACTCATCTTGAGGGCGATCTCCACGGCGCTGGCCCCGTCCGAGCCGTAGAAGGCATGACCCAGGCCCGTGAGGGCCGCCAGCCGCTCCGACAGCTCCACCACCGGGGCATGGGTGCAGCCGGCCAGGAGCACGTGCTCGATGCGGGAGAGTTGGTCGATGAGCGCAGCGTTGATGCGCGGTTCGGCATGTCCGAACAGGTTCACCCACCAGGAGGAGATGGCATCCAGATAGCGCCTGCCTTCGAAATCGATGAGCCACGCCCCCTCGCCGCGGGCGATGGGTAGGGGTGGATCGAGCTCCAGATGTTGCATCTGGGTGCAGGGGTGCCACAGGGCGGCACGGCTGCGGGCGATCCAGTCGGCGTTGCGCATGGGGGTATTTTTAGGGGGTGGGGAGTGCAGGCGGTGATGATAATTTTATGAGTGCCCAACAAGCCGTTCATGCCCTGGCCGCCTTGGCCCAGGAAAGCCGCCTGGCGCTCTTCCGCCTGCTGGTGCAGGGCGGGCCGGCGGGCCGCGTGGCGGGGGAGATCGCCGCCGCCCTAGGGCTTGCGGTCGCCACCCTGTCCTTTCATTTGCGCACCCTGACCCAGGCTGGCCTCGTCAAGGCCCGGCAGGAGGGGCGCCATGTCCGCTCCATGGCCGATTTCCATGTCATGCACGCCTTCATCGATTACCTGAGCGAGAACTGCTGTGGCCGAAGTCGGCAGTCCTGCGCCCCTCAACTTGAGACCAGCACCCAGGCGCACTGCCCATGAAGTCGCCCAAGAACGTTCTCATCCTCTGCACCGGCAACTCCTGCCGCTCCCAGATGGCCGAGGCCATCCTCAACCATGACCTGGCCGGCCAGGTGCGGGCACTCTCCGCCGGCACCCACCCCCATCCCCAGGTGGCCGAGGGCGCCCTCGAGGCCCTGAAGCTCGCCGGACTGCCCACCGAGGGGCTGTATCCCAAGGCAGTGGAGGCGGTGCTGGATATGCCCTTCGACCTGGTGGTGACGGTGTGTGACAACGCCCGCGAGACCTGCCCGGTATTCCCGCGGCCGGTGCAGCAGATGCATCTGCCCTTCCACGACCCCCACGGCGAGCCGCTGGCGAGTTTCATCCGGGTGCGCGACGACATCCGCGCCCGGCTCGTGCCGGCAGTGCGTGCCGCCCTGGGGCTTTGAGGGCCGCCCATGTCCGTCCAGTGCGAGGTCACTGCCAGGCGCGCCGCCGGCAGCCCCATGAGCCTGTTCGAGCGCTGGCTGTCCCTTTGGGCCGCTCTGTGCATTGTCGCCGGGGTGGCCCATGGCCAGTGGTTCCCCGCCTCCTTCCAGGCCCTGGGCCGCATGGAAGTGGCGCGGGTGAACATCCCCGTGGGGCTGCTCATCGGGATCATCCCCAAGCTCATGAAGATCGACTTTGGCGCCCTGCACCAGGTGCGCAGCCACTGGCGGGGTATAGGCGTGACCCTGTAGGTCAACTGGGCCGTCAAGCCCTTCTCCATGGCCCTGCTGGCCTGGCTCTTCGAGCGCGGGCTGTTCGCCGACTGGGTGCCGGCGGATCAGCTCGACAGCTATGTGGCCGGCCTCATCCTGCTGGCCGCCGCCCCCTGCAGGGCCATGGGCCTCGTCAGCAGCCGGCTGTCCAATGGGGACCCCTCCCACCCTGACCCAGGTGGCGATCAACGACATCATCATGATCTTCGCCTTCGCGCCCATCGTGGGGCTGTTGCTGGGCCTGTCGGCCATCACCGTGCCCTGGGACACCCTGTTCACCTCGGTGGTGCTCTACATCGTCTTCCCCGTCCTCCTGGCCCAGGCCTGGCGCAGGCGATTGCTCGCCCAGGGCGAGGCGAGGCTCGAGGCCACCCTGTCCACCCTGGGGCATGCCTCCATCCTGGCTCTGCTCGCCACCCTGGTGTTGCTGTTCGCCTTCCAGGGCGAGGCCATCCTGCAGCGGCCCCTGATCATCGTGCTGCTGGCCGTGCCCATCCTGATCCAGGTCTTCTTCAACTCGGCCCTGCCTACGGGCTCAACCGCCTGGTGGGGGAAAAGCACAGTGTCGCCTGCCCGTCGGCCCTCATCGGCGCCTCCAACTTCTTCGAGCTTGCCGTGGCTGCAGCCATCTCCCTGTTCGGTTCTGAATCCGGGGCAGCTCTCGCCACGGTGGTGGGAGTGCTCATCGAGGTGCCGGTGATGCTGCTGGTGGTGAGGCTCGTCAATCGCAGCAAAGGGTGGTATGAAGCCGGTTTGACCTCTGGAGAACGCCGTCATGCGTAGATTGTTGCTCTGTCTTGCCCTGTTCCTGCTGCCGGCCCTGCAGGCCCATACCGACTCTTACCAACCCAAGGCGCAGCCGGTGGTGGACGGGGTGTACGCCATCATCGGCCCCCTCGGTCAGCGCAGCGCAGACAACGACGGCCTCAACGCCAACTACGGCTTCATCGTCACCCCTGCCGGGGTGATCCTCATCGACTCGGGCGCAAGCCGCCTCGGGGCGGATAAGCTCGCCGCCGCCGTGCGGGCGGTGACCGACCGGCCCATCCGTTGGGTGATCAACACCGGCGGCCAGGATCACCGCTGGCTGGGCAATGACTACTTCGTCGGCCTGGGCGCCCAGGTCATGGCCCTGCGGCGCACCGCCGAGACCCAGGCCCAGTACGCCGCGCAGCAGCTGGATGGGCTCGAACGCTTCCTGGGGAATCGCCTGCAGGGCACCCGGCCGCTGCCCGCCCCCCACAGGCTGGAGGGTGACGAGGCCACCCTAGAGCTGGGGGGCGAGACCCTGGTGCTACGCTATACCGACGCCCACTACCCGGGCGATGCCTGGGTCTGGCTGCCCCAACGGGGGGTGATCTTCACCGGCGACCTGGTCTACGTGGAGCGGCTCATGGGGGTGCTGCCCTGGTCCAGCCCGGTCAACGGCCAGCGGGCCTTCCGCGCCCTGGAGGCCCTGAACCCGCGTCACATCGTCCCCGGCCACGGCCGGGTGTGCGACCTGGAGCAGGCGCGGCGGGAAAGCGGTGACTATTACGACTTCCTGGTGGAGAAGATCGGCGCAGCGGCACGCGACATGGAGCCCATGCGCGAAGTGCTGGACCGTTACATGGACCTGCCGGCCTTCCGGCACCTGGAGAACTACCATGAGCTGCACCGGGGCAACATGAACCGAACCTTCGTGCAGTTCGAGGGCCAGTGATGCCCGCTTGCCTGTGCTGACGGCTACCTGACCCAGGCTGTGGTCAGGGTGGTCTGTGCCTACACGACCTGGTTGACCCCCGGTGCTGGCCATCCCCGCGATCTGCCGCACGCACTGACCGCAGGCGCCGCTCCCCAGGGCGGGACATGCCTATGGCTCGCTCTTATTAATCCGGCCCTTAAATACAATGGGTGGCGTAAGCTACATCAGGATGTCTGAAATATGCCATGACCCGCTCGGGCATGGTTGCCAGTTTCTCCATGAAGGCCCTGGCCTTGTCCATCAATGCGTCTTTGTCCTTGCTGACCGCTCCGGTGCGCAAGGCGGTTTTGAAGTCCCGGTGCATATACTCATCCGGATGGATCTGTGG
>FWPV01002310.1_pt1 | contig 47377 bp, 49 predicted proteins | sample 2228371 | NCBI WGS metagenome assembly FWPV01 (sample SAMEA103939776, study PRJEB20133) | metagenome | reverse complement strand
TTGCCGCTTAGGGCACGCTTCGCGTATGAGCCTGCGTAGGGCGGGCTTCGCGTGTTAGCTTGCCACAGTGGCGCACGGCCGGATGATCGCGCCCTTGCGACCAGCGGGCCAGGTCCCACATCACCAGCATGAAAGAACCCTGTGGGGCTGTATCCGCCGCTTGTGCGCGATCCTGGATATGGTATAATGTGGGCGTTCATTCGTGCCTGTCCCCCAAGAGTCCCGAACCTGGTTGCCCCCAACAAGGCGGGGTTTAGCACCCCACGCCTGATGTGGCGGGCGACATACTCGGCGCGAGCACAAGGCAAGCTGACACGCGAAGCGTGTCCCACGGGCACGGGCAGGCTAACAGCTTGCACCACGATTTACGGGGTAGAACGATGACGGAAACAACGGCTGATTCGCCGGTGCTGGTCGTGGTGATGAACAACCCCCGCGACATGGCCCTCATCCGCCAGGAGGGATGGTATCGCATCCCGGTCCAACACGCCCCCCAGCGTCTGGGCGCCGATTACCTGGCCTTCTACCAGACCGGCGCCTTTGGTGAGGACGAACGCTGGCAGGTGAGCTATTACGCGCCGGTGCGCCGGGTCCGCCGGGTGCGGCGGCGCGACCTGTTGCCGGACGAGCCAGACCATCCCCGCGCCCACGACGAATACTACAAGTTTGAATTGGGGCCGCTGGCCCGGCTGCCCCGCCCCATCCCCAGCCGCCGGCTGCGGCGGATCACCTTCATCCCCACCACGTTGGAACGGCTGCTGGCGGCCCAGGAGATCAACGACCTGTGGCTGGGCCACGAGGCCGAAGAGCGGTTGTGGGCGGCGTTCAAGGCTCAGGGCATTGCCGTGGAGCGCCGCGCCCCCGTGCGCGAGGAGGATGAGGACTATCAGGTGGACCTGGCTCTATATTGTCGGGATGGCAAGGTGGCCGTGATGTGCCAGGAGGAGCCGGTGGCTGGCATACCGCTCGTGCGTGAGCAGCCATCAGCCCCCGATTACGCCCTGACTGCGGCCGGCTGGACCGTGCTGCGATTCACGGCGCAAGAGGTCCATGAGGCGCCGGCGCGTTGCCTGGACGTCGTCCGCGCGGTGGTAGCCCAGCTCGGCGGCCTTGCCTGACATTTGAGGAGTCATCCATGTCCTCCGCCCGCATCGCCATCGCCCTGTTCCTGGCCGCGTCGCTCCTCTACCTGGCGACATTGACGGCGTTCTACTCACCGGACGGCATGTCGTTCACCATGCTCATCGCGGCCGGCGACGTCGGCAATCCCCTCTGGTTCCAGGCCGAGCATCTGCTCTACCCCACCGTGGGCGCGGCGTGGGCCGGGCTGTGGGGGTTGCTCGGCGTGCGGCCTCACCTCTCGCTCCAGGTGCTCAACGCTCTGGCCGGCGCCGCGACGGTGACGTGCTTTTTCCTGGGATTGGCCGCGCTCCTGCCGCGTCGCCGGGCTGTGGCGGTGTTGGGCGCGTTGGGCCTGGCCCTGAGCTACGGCCACTGGCTCCACGCCACGGACGTGGAGGACCAGATGCTCGCCAACATGTTGGTGGCCCTGGCCTTCTGGCTGCTGGCGGAACTCCTGCAACGTGAGAAAACCGGCTCGCGGCTCTGGCCCCTGGCCGTCGGCGTGGGGTTGGCCCAGGCCGGGGCCGTGCTCATCCACATGACGGCCGTGCTCTGGACGGTTCCGGCGCTGGTCGCCTTGCTCTGGACCCGCCGGGGCCGGCTGTTGGCCGGGTATCTTGCGGCCCTGGCGGCGGCAACCGGCCTGTCGTACCTGTTGGTAGGCGTGGCGCGGTTCGGCTACGTCATGCCGGGCGAGTACGTGGGCTGGTTCCTGAGTGCGCCGGGCCACGGCGTCTGGGGCCGCTTTAGCCCCAGCAACGTCTGGGCTGCCGTGCGCGCGCTCGTGGAGGCGTTCGTCTATCAGCAGGGCGGCGTCCGCTTTGGCGAATTGCTACGGGGGCAGCTCGACACCGCCAATCTGCTGGCCGCGGCCGGGTTCGCGGTGGTCATGCTCGTGCTCGTGGCCCTGGTCGTCTATGCGGCGTGGGCGTTGATCCGACCTCGTGATCCCAGCGAGCGGGGGACGGCGGCCATCCTTTCCGCCTGGATCGTCGTTTACACCCTCTTCAATGTCTACTGGGCGCCGGAAGACGTGCAGTTCTGGACCGTGGTGCTGCTGCCGTTGTGGGGGTTGGCCTCATTGCTGGTTGCCAGTCGCCAGTCGCCAGTCCCCGATCAGCATCAGGCTATCCTGCATCGTGCATCGTGCATCCTCCTGGCCGCGTTATTCACTGTGAATCTTGCCACCGCCTTCTGGCCGCGCCGGGACCCGGCGAACAATCCCGGCCTGCAGGCAGCGCTCTGCGTGGGGCAGCATACCCAGCCGGCCGACCTCATCGTGACCCCGGGATGGGACTGGGCCAGCTCCTACGGGCCGTACTTTGCCGGCCGGCGCGTGCTCTCCCTGGTGGACACGGTGCTCATCGGGGCGGGGGGAGATGCGCAGCGCGGCCGGCAACTGGCAGACGCGGCCATCGCTCAGACGCGGGCCACCGGGGGCCGGGTCTATGTGGTGCGCCTGTTCAGCCTGAGCGAAAACGACCGGAGCTGGCTGCGCGAGACGGCTGGCCTGTCGCCGGAGGATTTCGCCGGGCGGCCCCGCCAGCCGGCCTTCGAGTGCCGGGGCGAGACCGTCTGGGAGTGGACCGGGCCGTGATCCGCCCGCACCGTAAGGCACGGCTGGCATTCCTGTTCCTGCTGAACGCGGCGTTAGCGGTGGTCAGCGTGTGGTTCCTGGCCCGCTACGCCGCCAAAGCCGTGCCCTGGCTGCTCTCGCTGCCGGCCGTGGATGGGACCGTCCTGGCATTGGCTGCCTGGCCGGCCGCGTTGGCCCTGGGCTTGGCGGCGTTGGGCAGCTATGCCGCCTGGGGCACGGCGCGGGCCTGGCGCGGTGAGTCGTCCCGACACACGCGCCTGGCGCAGGCCATCGGCGCGGGGTATGCCGGCTGTGTGGTCGTGGGGGTGGCGGTGGTGTTCATCGTGGCGTGCGTGGCCGGCGTGATCGTGGCGGCCGGTGCGCTGTCGTCTCTGTGAGTCCATGAGGTGCAACGCGATGACAGAGATTCTGACCGAACAGACGCTTCAGGAGATCGTGCGGCGGATTGTTGAGGTGGCGCACCCGCAGCAAGTGATCCTCTTTGGCTCTGCCGCCCGAGGCGACATGGGACCCCATAGTGATGTGGACTTGCTCGTAGTGATGGAGAAACCAGTCCACCGACGTCGGTTGGCCCAGACCATCTACCGCAACTTGGTGGGGGTCGGGTTTGCTGCGGACGTGGTAGTGGTCACGGCAGAAGATGTGGATCGCTACAAGGAACACCCCGGTACAGTGATTCAGCCTGCTTTGGCCGAAGGGAAGGTTATCTATGCCTGCTGAATCCGATATTGGAACGCCGACCGAGTGGCTCAAGCGTGCGAAAAGCAACTTGATCCGCGCCCAGCAGCCCAGGCCGCAGGGCGTCTTTCGGGAAGACCTCTGCTTTGACGCCCAGCAAGCCGTTGAGAAAGCACTCAAGGGTGTATTGATCTTTTACGGCATTCCCTTCCGATTCGTCCATGACATTGCGGAACTACTGACCCGGTTGGAACGAGGAGGCATCGAGTTGCCAGAGGAGATTTGCTCGGCTGCGTCTCTCTCCAATTATGCCGTTGACGCCCGGTACCCTGGCCTCGAAGAGCCGGTCTCGGAGGAGGAGTACCAAGAGGCCGTAGCGTTGGCCGAGATAGTGGTTCGTTGGGCGGCGCAACTCATTCAGCCTGATGAGGCCGAAGGGAAGGATCAGGAGCATCCTGGTGACTAGACAGCCGTTCGCCGGTGGACTGATCGCTATCGCCGCGCTACTGCTGCTCGCCATCCCCGGCTGTGACCTGCTGCCTGCGCCGACGACGGGCATACCCGCATCGGCCACCTGGTCCCCACAGCCCACGACCACGGCGTGGGCGGTGGCTCCATCGCCCCCTTCTCCGGCGACCGGCGGGGCTGCCACACCTTCGCCGCGCCCGCCCCAGACGCCCCCGGCCAGCGCGTACCCATATCCGGCGACCCAACCGCCGGCCACGCCCACGCTCCCGCCGTCGCCCACGCCCACCCCCACCCCGGAGCCGCTGGCCCTGGCCGACCAGCCGCCGATGACCATCCGCGACTGGCCCCGGCCTCCCGGCGACAACGGTCGCGGCATGCATTTTATCATTCATCCCTACTACGAAGAGGACGAGCTGGACAAACAGATCGCCCGCCTGAAATACCTGAACGTCAAATGGTGCCTGGTCCTCTACGCCGATGCGTACCAACTGGAAAAGGCGGCCACCCGCTTTCGGGACGCTGGCATCTATGTGGTCTGGCGCAAGAGCAAACGGCCCTACGAACGCATGTACGGCCTGGAGGAAGACGTCCACTATCTGCAACGCCTGGGCCTGCCGCCGTACATGCAGATCTACAACGAGCCGAGCCTGGCGGCAGAATGGGCGGGCCAGATTGACCAGGCCACGTACCTGGAGAATTTCGCTCTGGCTGCCCGCGACATCTATAACGCGGGCGGCTACGTGGGGCTGCAACTGGTGGATGAGGACTGGCTCGTGGCTGTGTTGCGCTACCTCAAGATGCGAAAAGGCGAGGCCATCTTTCGGCGCATGTTCTTCATCCCGCACCCGTATGCCCTGAACCACCCGCCGGACTATACCCAGGACGTGAACGGCGTGCTGGGGTTCCAGTTCTACGCCCCCATCTTTGAGCGCGAGATCGGCTTTGTGCCGCCGATGATCGCCGGCGAGGGCGGCTGGAAATACAACTCCGACGCCGATGCGCGCTATCCGCGGGTGGACGACAGGCTACACCGCGATTATCACGTGGAGCTATTCCACTGGTTCCGCACCGGCCGGCTGAGCAATGGCGACCCGTTGCCGGATTACCTGCTGGCCTTTTGCCCCTGGCTGCTGTCGGACAAGCTGGACGACAACGCCTGGTACGACAGCTTTGCCGGGGACCGCACCCTGACCATCGAGGCGGTACACGCCATTCCGCCATTCACGCGCAAGTTCAGTTGGGAGAGGTGAACCATGAGCGAAGAACTCGAACGCCCGGACGTGCCGACCCCGAACGGCCAGGACGAGCCGTGGGCCTTTTGCCCCCAGTGTGGGACCCCCGTGGCCGGCAAACGCTTCTGCCCGGGCTGTGGCCTGCGCGTTGGTGGCCCGATCCCGTCGCCGGCCGGCGAGCCGGCCCCCCGGCAACCGATGACGCCGGCCCCGGTGGCTCCGTCAGGGGCATCGCCCTGGGCGCCGTACCTGGACCGGCCGGGCGTGGCATTTGCAGCAGAATTGGTGCCGGGGCTGCTCGGCTTTCTGGGCCTGGGCTGGTTCTACGCCCGGCGTTGGCCGGTGGGCCTGGGGCTATTGCTGGGCTGGTGGGGCCTGCTGATCCTGGTCGCTGCCAGCGTGCTGCTCCTCTTTGGCGATGTCTGCTGCTTCCTATGGCTGCCGTTCCACGTGGCCGTGCCGCTGCTCTCTGGGTTCGTGGTCACTGGCGAGGTGCGCCAGGCCCGGCGCCGCCGGCTCATGGGGCTGTGATGGAGCAGCTTTTTCCATCTACTTCGTAAATCGTGGGGCACGCTTCGCGTGTCAGCTTGCCTGTGCGCTCTCCCGCCGCGCCGGGCAGTATGTAGGGCGCAGCAAATCAAGTTGCCAAAGGCCAGCGTTCAATCCTCGATCACCACCTGGGCCAGCCCCGGCTCTGGGTCCGGGTAGCGCAGATCCAGCCCCTCCAACGCCTCCACGATGATGCGCGCCACCACCACGTTGCGATACCACTTGCGGTTGGCCGGGACGATGAACCACGGCGCGACTTGGGTGCTGCACCGGCTCAGCGCCTCCTCGTAGGCGGCCACGTATTCGTCCCACAGCGCGCGCTCCTTCAGGTCGCCGACGCGGAACTTCCACTGCTTGGTGGGGTCGTCCAGTCGGGCCTGCAGGCGTTCCTTCTGCTCCTCTTTGGAGATGTGCAGGAAGAACTTGAGGATGGTGGTGCCGCCCTGGTCCGCCAGCAGCTCCTCGAACTCGTTGATCTGGTCGTAGCGCCGCCGCCAGACCGCCGGGGGGACCAGGTTGTGGACGCGAACCACCAGCACGTCCTCGTAGTGGGAGCGGTTGAAGATGGCGATCTGGCCGCGCGCCGGGGTGTGTCTGTGAATGCGCCAGAGAAAATCGTGGCTTAGCTCCTCTGGCGTGGGTTGCTTGAAGCTCACCACCTGGCAGCCCTGGGGATTCACGCCGCTCATCACGTGGCGGATCACGCCGTCCTTGCCGCTGGTGTCCATCCCCTGCAATACGATGAGCAGGCTGTGCCGGGCCTGGGCATAGAGGATCTCTTGCAGGTCAAAGAGCCGCGCGCGGTCGCGCTCCAGGTCGGCTTTGGCCTCGTCTCGGTGATGGTATGGCCCGGTCTCGTTCGGGTCATGGTCGCGCAGATGTACCCGGGTGCCCGGCGGCACCCGATAGCGGTCGCTCATGGATGGTGGCGATTTGCTCATTGGTAGGATCTCCTTCCCCCTGCCCGGTCAGGCTGTAAGCGGTCGCGATCTACTCCCCGCTAACCCCTTCCACACGCTCTCGAACTGCTCCAGCGCCGCGCGCAGGTTCTCCACGATCTCCCCATAGTCGCCGTAGGATACGCCGTCATCCCCCCAGGACGAGGCAGTAGTTTCAAAGGCGTTGGACGATGTGGCGGATTCGTTGGGCATGTCAGTCCTCACGAACGGCGTGCGCACGTCCGGCGTGCAATTCGAGCGTCAGGGATGGCGCGTGGGGTTGTCGGCAAGCAGGCCCTCGGCCTGTGCGGCGGCGACCAGCCGGTCATCGGTGGTGACGAAAGTCAACGGAGAGGATTTCGTGCGGGCGAACGCCGGCTGGATGCGCAGGGCCGACGCCAACTGTACCGCGTCGTAGGCGCGCAGGGGGTGTCGGCCCACCAGTTGGCCGGCTATCTCTGTCAGCGCCCGATCCAACTCGACGACCTGGTACTGGGTGTCCAGGTCGTAGCGAAACGCCTGGATCGCCCGGGCCACGTCGGCGGGCAACAGGCTGCCTTCGCGCTGCCGACGGGCGAAGGCGCTGAGCACCTCCACCCAGGTGATGCGCGCGATGATCAGCTTGTTGCGGGCGCGCAGCGCGGTGATCGCCTGGACCCACGCGCTGCCGGCTTCACGTAGCGCTTGACCAGGGCGCTGCTCTCCAGGAAATACACGCTTACCACGGGCCACGCTCCTCGATGATGATCTCAGAGAGAGGTTTGCCGGGGGCCTGGCCCAAGACGGCGGCCAATCGGCGACGCTCCTTTTCGGAGACGGGAGCCACGTCGGACTGGCCGGGCGGGGGCGTAACCAGGCCGGCCGCTGCCAATGCCAGGAGCGCCTGCTCCGCCTCGTCGGCCGGCTCTTCCGGCAAGACCTGCAGGCGCACGGTTTGGTGGTCGCGCAGGTTCAGCGGCTGCATGGGGCGCAATACGCCGTCTTCATAGACGGCCGTAACAATGTGTAGCATGTCTGACCTCCCAAAGTGACGTTATAGTCGCGTGCGCTGGCTATTATACCACATGAAACCGCCAACGTCAGCCAGCCGGGCGCGTTTCCCTATGCGCCGATGGCTCTCTCTGGCCCGTACGGACATTGTTGGGATTGCCCCGATCCAACCCCCACTTCGAGGGACTGTTGACAACGTACTGGCGGATGGCGTCCAGTTCGCGCCGATTGCGGATGATGTGGTCGTAGAAACTGCGCCGCCAGACGGCGCGCCGGCGTTGTCGCGGGCCTGGTTGATCTGCCTGGGAGCGCAGTTCCGTATCACAGCCGATACAGGTAGCGCCGGGCCGCGTCCAGCCCGGCCTGGACCGGCCCCAGCCCTCGCAGCGGCTCTACGATGCGCCGGATGGTCGCCTGGCCGGTCAGCCGCCGCAGGGCTGCCTGGGCCGGCGACAGGCCGAGCGCGTAGGCCACAGCCTGCTCCACGGCGCGATAGTCTACCCCGGCCACCTTGCCCCCCAGCCGATCTCGCCGGTAGCCGGCCGGCCCATCGGCCAGCAGCAGCCCGTCGCGCCGGCACGCCTCGTACAGGTCGCTCCCCGGCGACGGCGCGTAGACGCCCACGCTGTTCACCTCAGCGGCTATCTCGCGCACCAGCCGGGCCGTCAGCATCATCTCGTCCGGCGTCTCGGTGGGCAGGCCCAGCATAAAGTTGGCAAAGATGCGCAGGCCGTATCGCCGGCAGACCTCCGCCGCCTGGCGGTTCTGGTCCACCGTGACGCCCTTGCGCAACAGGCGCAACACCCGATCGCTGCCGCTCTCAAAGCCGATGCTGAGGGCGGCCAGCCCAGCCTCCCGTAATGCGCGGATGAGGTCCTCGTCACCTGCCACCAGATCGGCCCGGGCCTGGCAGAACCACGGCTGCCCGAACTCGCGGGCGTATCCCTCGGCGAAGCGCAACGCCCACAAGCGGTCTTCCAGCAGGCAGTCGTCGTGGATCATCAGGCTGCGAAAGGCGTAGCGGTCACGCAGGAGGCGCAGCTCGGCCAGCACGTGCTCCACGCTGCGCCGACGCACCCGTGGCCCAAAGACGGCACGCTCGGTCGGCTGGCAGAACGAGCAGTTGTACGCGCAGCCGCGCCCGGCGATGAGCGTGACCATCGGCGTGGGCAGCCCCAGCCGGGCCGGGTAGAACCCGCCGCGCAGCTCGGCGTCCACGTCGAACAGGTCCCGGGCGGCGAAGGGCAGGGCGTCTAGCGGGAAGGATGAAGGCGGAAGGCGGAAGGATGAAGGCGGAAGACGGAAGGATGAAGGCGGATCGCCCCGCGCCAGCGCGTCGGCCAGGGCGACGAGGGCGAGTTCGCCTTCGCCCTGGATGACATAGTCCACGGCCGGGTCATCGGCGTAATCGGCCGGGCAGACGGTGGGGTGGACACCGCCCACCACGACGCGGGCGGCCGGGTGCTCCTGCTTGATGATCGCCACGCAACGTCGGGCGATGTCACGCTCCGGGCTGGTGACGCTGATGCCCCACAGGGCCGAATCGCGCGACCGCACCGCGCGCCGGAACGCGCCCCAGCCGCGCAGCCCCCGCAGGTCAATGAGGTCCACGCGATGGCCGGCGGCGCGCAGGCACGCGCCCAACGAGGCCAGGCCGTGGTGGATGAGGTGCGTCTCCGGCGACCAGGGCCGCTTGCCCAGGCAGCCAAAGCCGGCCGTGGCGATGGCCGGGTAGACGAAGGTGATGTTCATGCGGCGAGAATCTACCCTCCCCCGGCCCCTCCCTGCAAGGGAGGGGAGCACGTTTGCCGGCTCAACTGCCACCGGGTGTAGCGCAGCCCGGTCTGCCGGGCCAGGTAACAGAATGCTTGCACCAGCCGATAGGTGACGCGCTCGCCGGGGGCGGCGGCCACCGGGGGCAGCGTGATGGTATCCAGGCGGTCATACGGGAAATCACGATGTTTGCGCGCAAAGCGGGGCGCAGAGCGACCGTACAGGTAGTCGGCGCGGAGGCGGCCCCAGGCGGTGAGCCGGTAATCGTGGGCCACGGCGATGGCCGGGTCGTACCACAGGCGATGCCCGGCCTGGTGCAGTCGCCAGTCCAGGTCCCAGTCGTCAAAGTAGCGCAGCGATTCGTCCAGGCCGCCCGATTCTTCCAACACGTCCCGGCGCAGGGAACGATTGCCGCCGTAGCAAAAGTCCACGGGGCCGGGGGTGTCCACGCCGGTCCCGTGGGGCGCATTCAGCGCCGCAAAGACGGCCACGTGGCCGGCGGCGCGCAGGCGGCCGGCATAGTTCGCGCCGGGCTGGGCCGTCACTCGCCCGCCGATGCCGGCCGCATCCGGCCAGCGCGCCCAGGCGGCCGCCAGCGCGGCCAGGTAGCCGGGCGCGGGCACGCAATCGTCGTCCAGGAAGGCGATCACGTCGCCGCGCGCGGCGCGCCAGCCCCGGTTGCGGGCGGCCGGCCAGCCGGCGTTGGGCTGCCGGAGGTGACGGAGCCGGCCGGCCCGGGCCTGTTCGGCCAGGTACGCGGCCGTGTCGTCCGTGGAGCCATCGTCCACGACGATAACCTCGCAGGGCGCGTCGCCGGCCTGGGCCAGGAGCGCGTCCAGGCACGCGGCCAGTTGTCGGCGCCGGTTATAGGTAGTGATGACTATGGTGAACATGGCGGGGTCATTCGTCAAACGGCCTTCGTCAATTCGTAGATTCGCCCCGATACCACAGAGTCAGCTCGCGGCCTCGATACTTGGGCAGGAGTTTGTAGGCCACGTACTTGCCGCTGCTGCGATAGAGATAGAGCGGAACGTGGACGAACGTGAAGGCCAGGATGAGGCCGGGCCACTGGACAGGCCGGGCATACCGGGCGTAAAACAACAGATAGTTCCGCAGACGCATCCACGTTTGCCAGAGATAGACCTTGTTGCCGGACCGGGCGATGTGATGATGAACGCGGGCGTTCAGCGCCGTCACCGTGCGCCAGCCGTGGGCGCGTGCGCGTAAACACAGGTCGGCATCCTCAAAGTAGGCCACCCAGCGTGGGTCAAAGAGGCCCACCTGACGCAGCACCGGGGCGCGGACCAGGAGCGCGGCGCCCCATACATAGTCCACTTCCAGGGTCTCTTGGCCCGCGTAGGCCGGCTCCCAGAGCAGCACGTGAGCGTAGCCGGTCCAAAAGTCAAAGCGGCCACCCACGTCGGCCCGGCCGGGCTGATGGATGCGCTGGAGCACCGGCCCCACGATCCCCACGTCAGCGTGGGTCTCGAGCACGCGCACCAGCTCGGTCAGGCTGTCTGGCTCTACCACCACGTCGTTGTTCAGCAGCCAGACCAGGTCTGCGCCGCGTTCCAGCGCCCAACGCATCCCCTGGTTATTGCCCTCGGCGTAGCCCCGGTTCTGTGGATTGGCGATGAGATGGACGTCGGGGAACTCGGCGCGCACCATCTCCGGCGATCCGTCGGCGGAGCCATTGTCCACCACCAGTACGTCGAAGCGAGGGTAGTCCAACGCCAGCAGCGAGCGCAGGCAGGCGCGCGTGTCCTCGCGGCCGTTCCAGCTCAGGACGACGATAGCCACAGCGGGCCGGGCCGCAATCAGCGGTCGGTGATCGTTGCATGGAAGGGGTAACTGCCCGGCCGGGCGGTGAAAACCGCGCCCGAGCGGGCACATTCGCGCCGGCCGACCACCGGCGTGGTCGGTTGGGGCGTCCTCCGCGCAGTGGGAGGACGCCCGGTCCACGGCCCTTGAGGCGCGACCCCGGTCGCCGGCCAGGTGAGCAGCGATTGGAAGGGACAAAAACGCCCCCTGGGTGGGGGCAGATTCGGCCACGTTCATCGGGTCAGGTGGCTGTCGCCAGGATGGCGCGCGCCTGGGCGACATCCTGGCGCATCTGGGCGAGCCAATCGTTGACATCTGTAAACCGGCGGTCGTCATGCAATCGCTGGATGAACTCGACGCCCAGCACTTCGCCAGCGATGTCGTGGTCAAAATCCAGGATGTGGGCTTTGACCACGCGCTCGCTGGCCTCCACGTTGGTTACGGCGGGCCAACGCGCGTCGCCCAGGAGGGCATAGGTGGCGTAGACGCCATCGGCTGGCATCATCTGGCCCTGGTCCGGGCTGTGGTAGGTCAGGTTAGCCGTGGGGAAACCCAGCGCACGGCCGCGCCGGGTGCCCGGCATCACCTCGCCGTACAGCGTATAATGCCGCCCCAGCAACCGCGCCGCCTCGCCGACGTCCCCCTGGGCCAGCGCCTGGCGGATGCGGGTGCTGCTCACCAGGCGACCGTCCAGGAGCAAGGGCATGACCGACCGCACGCCAAAGCCCAGTCGTGCGCCGATCTGTTCCAGGAGGGGCAGGGTTCCCTCGCGCTGGCGGCCCAGGGCGAAATCCGGGCCGACCATCAGTTCCTTGATGTTCAAATAGTCCCGGATCAACTGCAAGAACGTGGCGGCCGGCATATCGGCCATCTCGCGGGTAAAGGTGAGGATGATCAGCAGGTCCACGCCGGCCTGGTCCAGCAACACGATCTTTTCATCGAGGGGCGTGAGATACGGGACCGCGTTGCCCGGCGCGAGCACGGCGCGCGGATGGGGGTCAAAGGTGATGACAGCGCTGGCGCAACCCAAGGCCCGGGCGCGCTGGCGCACCTGCTCCAGGAGTTGTTGATGGCCCCGGTGGACGCCATCAAAGGCCCCAATGGTGAGGACGATGCCGATCTCGTGGTCTACAGAAGCCAAACCCCTGGCGATTTGCATAGGTGTTTTCCCGATAGCGGATGCTGGCAGTGGATTTCTCAAGTTATCCGCGTTCACGCAAACGCAGCCACAGGAACCAATTCCACTCGTTCCGGCAATATCTTGCTCTCGGCAATCTCTTCCACTCGGTGCAGCAGCGAGGCATGATAGTACCGATAGCCACACGTGTCGCATACACCAATCGGTACATTTTCCAGGATGACAAAGCCATGCCGGTGCCTGAACACTTCCCGTTCGACCATTCGTTCTCGCACAGTGCCATCACAATATTCGCATTTGTATCCATACATCTTACCAGTCCTCCAGTCCAGTGACCTCGTAGACAGTGATGACGAGATAGATGCCGGTCTCGGTAAAACGACCGACTGTTCCCACTTCCGTTTCCTGGTCTTTCGCCAACCCGATCACCGTGTATTTCGGCCCACGCGGATCCTCTGTCTCCACTCTTGTGATTTCGCCATCCAGAATCGCGTGCTCCACATCAGCGATGCCCAAGCCGTCCTCCGCCATCTCATCAATGGCATGATGGGTTAAATCGTACTCCCCGGTGAGTATGGCATATTGTATCCGGTCGAGGGTCCGTTGTGGCACTTTTCTGTCTCCGTCGGAAACACCCGGCGCGGCTGCCACATTGCCGGGGTATTGTCTGCGACGCTCTCGTAGCCGAGCAGGGCTACCAGGTCGCCGGTTTCCGAGTAGGCCCGGTATGGCGGGGGGCCGATGGGCCGCCCGGTGGCGGGCAACGCCTGCCCCTGCCTGAGCCGGGCGACCGCATCCGCCTCCAGGATCACGGCCGCACGGTCCAGCAACGCCACGTCGGCCGGGTAGAGCAAGTCGGCGGCAAAGCCGGCGGCGATGGCGACTTCTAGCTCGGCGAAGGATACGGCATCGGCGGCCGTGAACGGGCCGCTGCGCAGGCGTACCAGGCCGCTCAGGTAACCGCCGCATCCCAGGGCCGCGCCCAGGTCCCGGGCCAGAGCGCGGATGTACGTGCCGGCGCTGCACGTCACCAGCAGCCCCACGTGGGGCGGTTGCCACGCCACCAATTCGATGGCCGCAATGCGCACGCGCCGGGGGGCCGGGGTCACCACTTCACCGCGCCGGGCGCGCCGATACAGGGCCACGCCATCCCGTTTCACCGCGGCGTACCGGGGCGGCACCTGGTCAATCTCGCCGATGAACTGGGACAGCGCGGCGATCACGGCCGAGCGTGAGCCGGGGACCGATCCGCCGGGCGTGATCTCGCCTTCCGCGTCGTCGGTGGTGCTGGTGGCCCCCAGCGTGACCTGACCCAAATACGTCTTGGGGGAAGCCATCAGGTACTCGCTCACCCGCGTGGCGTGCCCCACGCACACCAGGAGCACCCCCTCCGCCAGGGGGTCCAGGGTGCCGGCGTGGCCCACCCGCCGTTGTCCCAAGAGCCGGCGCACCCGGGCCACGGCGTCATGGGACGTGGGACCAACAGGCTTGTACAGGTTCAGGATACCATTGTAGATTTCGGATTTCGGATTGCGGATTGCGGCGACCGTATGGGAGTGCGGATTGCGGATTGCGGACTTCGGATTTCGGATTGCGGATTGCGGATTGCGGATTGCGGATTGCGGCGACCGTATGGGAGTGCGGATTGCGGTGTCCGTATGGGCGGGCAGGTGGCCGGTCGCAGATTCGCACATTCGTCTATTCGTAGATTCGCACATTCGTCAACGCCCGGCGTACCTCGGCCAAGACAACGCGCTCGGCCTCCTCCAACGGGCCGGCCAGCAAACAGCCTGCCGCCGGGGGATGCCCACCTCCACCCAGGCGATAGGCAATGTCCGCCACATTCACGCGGCCCTTGGACCGAAACTCGGTGCGCACCTGCCCCTCCGGGGTCTCGGAAAAGAGCACCGCCACCTCCACGTCCGCCGTGCTGCGCATAAAGCCCACGATGCCGTTGAGGGTCTCATTCTCTGCCCCGGCACGGGCCAACATGTCCCGGGTGACCGCCGTCCAGACCAAAGCCCCCTCCTCTTGCATGGCGGCCAACGCCAGGCCCCAGATACGCAGGGTAGCCCGGGGCTTGGAGTCATATAATCGCTCCACGATGTCGGTGATAGAAGCCCCCTGGGTCATCAAGTCCGCGGCCAGGCGCAGGGTACGGGGCTGGGTGGTGGTCGTGCGGAACCCCAGCGAATCCGTGTGCAGGCCCGTCAGCAGACACGTGGCCGCCGCCTCGTCCAGCGGCCAATCCATCTCTGCCAACAGGACCGCCAGCATCTCGGCGGTGGCGGCCATACTGGGGTCTACCCAGTTCACGGTGGCGAAATGACTGTTCGTGGCGTGATGGTCAATGTTCACGGAGGGGAATCGCTCAAAGAGCGAATCGTCGTTCAGGTACGCCAGCCGCTCGCGGTCGCTGCAATCCAGGATCACCACGAGATCGGGGTTCCAGGCCGGGCGTTCCGTGGATATGCTCTCGTAGCCGGGCAAGAAGGTGAGCTTGTCGGGCACCGGGCTGGGACAGATCGAATGCACGCGCTTGCCCTGGCGACGCAAGACGTGCGCCAATCCCAGGATGGAGCCGATGGCGTCCCCGTCCGGGTTCACATGAGTGCCCAGCAGGACGGCCTCGGCAGTGACCAACATCCGCCCGATGGTACGTCGTAGGGGATGGGCGTCCATCTCACGCCCGACCTGTTCACTCATCGCCTGACTGATTCTCCGAGGGGGATATGGGTTCTGCCCGGCCGATCTCGTCCAGCAGGGCTTCTATGCGATTGCCATACTCCAGGGTCTGGTCCAGATAGAACGACAGCTCGGGCATGTGGCGCAAGCGCAACCGCCCGGCCAGCTTGGTGCGCAGAAAGCCAGCCGCCTGCCTCAAGGCAGCCAGCGCCTGCTGCTGGACCTCCTCCGAACCCAGCACCCGCACAAAGATCTTGGCGTAGCGCACATCGGTCGAGACCTCGACGTCGGTCACGCTGACAAAATTGAGGCGCGGGTCACGTACCTCACCTCGTTCGAACATGAAGCTGAGGTGGTTCCGGATCAACGCCCCGATCCGTTCTTGTTTGATCGAACTGCCCCGGCGGCCCATCTATGACGCAGCCTGTTCCTTGTGATAGAACTCCATGCGGTCGCCTTCCTGAAAGTCGCGAAAGCCCTCGATGCCGATGCCGCACTCGTAGCCGGCCCGGACCTCGCGCACGTCGTCCTCGAAGCGGCGCAGGCTGCTGACCTGACCGTCGTGTAGCAGTTCCGCACCGCGGAATAGGCGGACCCGCGACTTGCGCGACACCACACCATCATCCACCATGATGCCGGCCACGGCCCCTTTGCCGATGCGAAAGACCGCGCGCACGGTGGCGTGCCCGTCCACCACGTCCACATAGGTGGGTTCCAGCAACCCGTGCAGGGCCTTGTTCACGTCTTCCACCAGGTGGTAGATGATGTCATAGTTGCGGATCTCCACGTTGTTCATCTCCGCCAATCGCTGGGCGGCCGCATCCACTGACACGGTGAAGCCGATGACGATGGCGTGCGAGGCCGAAGCCAGCATGACATCCGACTCGCTGACGTTGCCGATGCCCTGGTGGATGATCTTGACCTTGAGATTGTCTGTGCCCAGGTCTTGCAGCGAGGAGACGATGGGTTCCAGAGACCCCTGGACGTCGGCCTTGATGATCAGGTTTAGCTCTTTGACGGCCCCGGCCTGGGCTTGGGCAAAGAGATCATCCAGGGTCAGGCGGCTGGTCGTGACGACCCTGGCCTGCTGGGCCTGCGCCTGCCGCTCCTGAACGCGGGCGCGGGCCGTGCGTTCGTCGGGCACGGCTTCCAGGGTATCGCCCGCACGCACCACCGTGGGCAAGCCCAGGGCCTCCACCGGCATAGACGGCGTCGCCTTGCGAACACGCTTGCCCTGGTCGTTGAACATGGCGCGGATCTTGCCGTAGGTGTCTTCCACCACCACGTAATCGCCCAGGCGCAGGGTCCCGTTGTGGATCAGGACCGTGGCGACCGGGCCCCGGGCCTTGTCCATGCGGCTCTCGATGATGGTGCCCTCGGCCAGTTGGTTGGGGTTGGCGCGCAGGTCCGCCATATCGGCCACCAGGAGGATCATCTCCAAAAGATCCTCAATGCCCTGGTGGTACTTGGCCGAGATGGGCACGCAGACCACGTCGCCCCCCCACTCTTCCACCAACAGGCCCACATCGGCCAGTTGTTGCTTCACCCGGTCCGGGTTGGCATTGTCCTTGTCCATCTTGTTCAACGCCACGACGATGGGCACCTGGGCCGCTCGGGCGTGGTTGATGGCCTCGATGGTCTGGGGCATCACGCCGTCGTCGGCCGCCACCACTAGGACGGCAATATCGGTGACTTGGGCGCCCCTGGCCCGGATGGCGGTGAATGCCTCGTGGCCGGGCGTGTCCAGAAAGGTGATCTGGCGGTTGCCTTTCTCCACCTGATAGGCCCCAATGTGCTGGGTGATGCCACCCACCTCTTGCTCGGCCACGCGGGTCTTCCGAATGGCATCCAGCAGCTTGGTCTTGCCGTGGTCCACGTGGCCCATGACGGTCACCACGGGCGGTCGGGGAACGAGCTGCTCCATGTCCATTCGAACGCGGCGGCGATGTCGGGGCAATGGGGGCAGGGCCTCTGGGGGCATCTCGGTCACTGGCAGGGCCTCTTGTTTTTCGCGCGCCTCGAAGCCCAGGTCCGCCGCCACCACCGCCGCCGTCTCAAAGTCAATGTTCTGGTTGATATTGGCCATGATGCCATTCTCGATCAATTGCTTGATGACCTCGACGGGGCTGAGGGCCATGAGGCTCGCCAGGTTTTTGACAGAGATGGTGGCCGGCACCTCGATCACGCCACGGGGCGCCAGCCGCTGGGCCGGGGCCGGCTCCGGGACTGGGACCTCGGCGGGCGGGGGGGCCTGGACCACGGGTTCCACGGCGGGCGGGGCGGCCGGTTCGCGTGGCGGCTCCGCGCGCCCGGCGGCCGCCGGTTTCGCGACCGGTGCGGCGGGCCGTTGGGCCGGCACCTTGCTCTCCTGATCCGGCTTGCGCCCCGCCTCCATTTTCGGCAGTGGTTTGGGCTTGGGGAGTGGCGCTGCCTCTTTCGGCTTGGGCGCCTCTTTTTTCTGCGCCTCTGCGGGCTTGACCACGCGCCGGATCACGCGCCGAACCACGCGCCGCTGCACGGGGGCCTCCGCCGTGGCCCCGGCCGTCTCGCGTTGCGGCGCGCGGCCATCCTCCGTGGGATAGAACGTCCGCCGGGGGCGAATGCGGCGGACGCGCCGCGTCACGCTTCGGGTCTCCTCTGGGGGTTGTTTCTCTTCGGAAGGATTCGCCTCGCTCACCATGTCACCCCCTCCTTAACTGCTGCTCTCGTATCCAAACGCCGCCGGTCACAAATCATCGTCGCCGGCCGGCAGGCTCAGGGCATACTCGGCCAATGCCGTCCGATCTTCTGGTGTCAGGCTGGTCATGAGCGCGTGTTCCAGGTTCTGGCGCTTCAGCGCTCGTTCCCAACAGGCTGCGGCACGACACAGATACGCGCCCCGGCCCGCCATCCGGCCGGAGGGATCCACCCGCACGTGCCCATCCAGTGCGCGCACGATGCGCACCAACTCGCGCTTGGGTCGTACCTGCCGACAGGCTACACAGGTGCGTTGGGGGATGTGTCGTTTTCGCGGAGCCATGTTCACCTGCCGGGAACGTGATTCGCGGGCCGTGCTCCACGCCTGGTCGCACGCGCGCTACGCCCGCACCGCATCACAGACGATACCGGGTGCGCCAGTCCTCGTCTTCGTCTTCAAACGTCTCGCGGCGACGGCGACTGCGTTTCTTGGCCTTGCCCACCGGTCGCGCTTCCCGTTCCGCCTCTTCGTCTATCTCGATCTCTTCTTCATCCACTTCGGGCAACAGGGCTTCCTCGCCCACCGCCAGGTCTTCCACCAACGCAGGCTCTGCTTCAGCGACCCGTGCGGGTGCTGGAGGCCCAGCTTCAGCTGTCCTCTCCGCAGCGGCCGGCGCGATCTCTTCCATGTACTCGATGATCTCTTCGTATTCTCCCGGGGCCAGGGCGACCTCTTCATATTCCAGGCCCTCCTCACCTTCCAGCGCCAGCCATTCCTCGTCCTCGCGCGCCTCGGAGATGCTCTTGATGTCAATGCGCAAGCCGGTGAGCCGGGCCGCCAGACGGGCATTCTGCCCGGCGCGGCCAATAGCCAATGACAACTGGTCATCCGGCACCACGACGATGGCCGTGTTTTCTTCCGCCAGGACAGTCACGCTGGCGACCCGCGCGGGCGACAGGGCATTGGCCACGAACGCACCCGGGTCCGGGCTCCAGGCCACGATGTCCACCTTCTCACCGCCCAGTTCGCTGACCACGTTCTGCACCCGCACGCCCCGAATGCCCACGCACGCGCCCACCGGGTCCACGCCAGACTCCCGGGCCGCCACGGCCACTTTGGACCGCGCGCCCGCTTCCCGCGCGACGGCCTTGATCTCCACGGCGCCGCTGAATACCTCCGGCACCTCGATCTCGATCAGCCGCCGGATCAGGTCGGGATGCGTGCGCGAGACGATGACCTGCGGCCCCCGATTCGCCTTGCGCACCTCCAGGACATACGCGCGAATCCGCTGCCCGGTGCGATAGTATTCGTGGGGGATCTGCTCGGAGGGGGGCATCAGCGCCTCCGCCTTGCCCAAACTGATCACCACGCCGCGAGGTTCCACCCGATACACCGTGCCGTTGACGATGTCCCCAGCGCGGTTCAGGTACTCGCTATACAGGCTTTCGCGCTCCGCCTCCCGGATGCGCTGCAGGATCACCTGTTTGGCCGTCTGGGCCGCGATGCGCCCAAAGTCCTTGCTGATCTGCATCTTGGTGACGAGAGCACTGCCCAGCTCGGCCTTCGGATCGATGGCCCGGGCCTCCGCCAGGGGGATCTCCAGGCGCGGATCCGTCACCTCCTCCACGACCCGGCGGTGCTGCAAGACATCAAACTGGCCGGTTTCCTGGTTCATGCGCACGGAGAGATCCAGCCCGGCCATGCCACTGCCACGCTGGCTCCGCTTGTATGCAGAGAGCAATGCGGCCTCCACGGCCTCAAAGACCACGTCGGTGCTCAGGCCCTTTTCCGAGCATAACTGATTGATGGCCGCGATGATCTCACTCTTCATCCGCTACGAACCTCCAAGTCCTTACAACAAGAAAAGTGGGAATTTCCCACTTTTCAGCAAACCGCCACATTGGTGTCATGTCCATCCATGGACGCACCAGCCTGCGCCGCCGAGGGGATCGGGTGACAGGCTGTCTGAGGCAAGGGTATTATACCCCATCATCTGGCAAATTGCAAGCGTCGGGCCAAAGCCGGGATAGGCGCTTGCTTGACAAATGATCCCCCTTGCCTTACAATCAACCCAGCCGGTCACTTGCAGCCGGCGCACGAGGTTGCCGTGCAGGACGCGCACGAGCTGCGACTGCCCCCGCTGGCGACGCGAGAGGCATAGTCCATCACGTCGCCGTCCAGGCTGCTGCGGGCCACGAAACGCGAAAGTTGCCGCGCCCCGCGTTGACCTCCGCAGCGCGGGCACGTGGCGGCCTCATCCCGGCAGCTCATCGGTCGCAACAGCTCAAACACCGCCGCACAATCCGGGCACTGATACTCGTAGATCGGCATCTCACACCTCCCTGACGAACCGACGAGTTGACGAATCAACGAGTGCTGTTGTCAGCGCGCTATTCGTCCATGCGCTCATTCGTAAATTCGTCCATGCGCTCATTCGTAAATTCGTCCATGCGCTCATTCGTAAATTCGTCCATTCGCTCATTCGTAAATTCGTCCATTCGCTCATTCATATTGTAGCCCACTTTGCCCCGGCGGTCAAGTCTGGGCCACCCACCCGGAGAATCATGGGCCAGTCAAGCCGGCATACCCTCAACATTTGTTACCTCGCGCTGCTGATCGCGTTCCTGTCGTTGCTGGCCTGGCCCGGCCACCTCAGCGCCGACCTTCGCTCCCCGCTCCCCACGCCCGCGCGGACAGCCCCCTCGTGCCGGATCGAGCCGGCCGTGCTGCGCGCCGCGCTCCAGGATCGTCAGGCCCTGACGTTCATCGTCCACTTGCAGGATCAGGCCGATCTCCGGGCCGTTGACCAGGCCGCCTCCCTCGTCGAACGCCGCCGGTTCGTCGTAGCCGCTTTGCAGGCCACGGCCCAACAGAGCCAGACGGACCTGGTGACCTATCTGGCCCAGGCCCAGACGGCCGGCCACGTGCAGGCATACACACCGCTCTGGATCACCAACGCCGTGGTCGTCACCGGCGACCGGGACGCGCTGTTCGCCATCGCCGCCCGGCCAGAGGTGGCGATCATCCGCGAGAACCGCGTCCATCGGCTGGAGGCCCCGCATGAATGCGGGGCCTGGGATGATGATCTGATCCAGGCAGCGGATTCATCCGCTGCCGCCTCGACCGTAGAATGGAACATCGCCCACGTGGGCGCGGACCAGGTCTGGCACGCCCTGGGCATAGATGGCGCCGGCGTGGTGGTGGCGAACGTGGACTCCGGGGTGGACTGGCAGCACCCGGCCTTGCAGTCGCGCTATCGCGGCTACGCGCCCGGCGGCGGGCCGGTGAACCACGCGCTGCATTGGCACTGCTCCACCGACGAAGGATTCGTCTATCCCAACGACAACCACGGCCACGGCACTCACACCATGGGGACCATCGTGGGGTTGGGGGGCATTGGCCTGGCCCCGGGGGCGCAGTGGATCGCGGTCAAAGCCTTCAACCGCTCTGGCATCGGCTATGACGCCTGGATCCACGATGCGTTCCAGTGGCTCCTGGCGCCCAATGGGGACCCGGCCCTGGCCCCGGACGTGGTGAACAACTCGTGGGGCAACGCCAACGGCGGCTACGAGGCGTTCCGCGACGACGTGCAAGCCCTGCGCGCCGCCGGCATCGTGCCGGTGTTCTCGGCCGGCAGTAACGGCTACTATGGGGCCGGGACGGTCGGCGCGCCGGCCAGTTACCCGGAATCGCTGGCCGTGGGGGCCACGGATGCGGACGACGTGGTGGCCTCCTTCAGCTCGCGCGGCCCCTCCCCCTGGGGCGTCAAGCCCGACGTGGCAGCCCCCGGCGTCTACGTCCGCTCCAGCACGCCCGGCGGCGGCTATGCGGTCTACCAGGGAACCTCGATGGCCGCTCCCCACGTGACCGGCCTGGCAGCCCTGCTCCGCCAGGCCCAGCCGACCCTCAGCGTCACCGCCACCATCTATGCCATCACCAGCACCGCGCAGCCCCTGGGCAGCCCCATCCCCAACAATCACACAGGCTGGGGCCGCATAGATGCCTACGCAGCCGTGCGCTCCGTCTACCAGGCCGGCATCCTCGCCGGTCGGGTGACCGGCGCCGGCGCACCCCTGCCCGGCGCAACGGTGAGCCTGGTGAATCACGGCACCGGCGCCCGTACCCAGGCGACGACGGACGCGGCCGGCGCCTACCAGATCGGCCTGGCCCCCGGCCGCTATGACGCCACGGTCACGGCCTTTGGCTACAGCTCGACCACGGCCGTGGCGATTCCGGTCATCACCAATACCATGACCACGCGGGATTTCGCGCTGGTCGCCTTGCCCACCGGCGTGTTGGCCGGGACGGTGCTCCGGGCCGGCGTCGGCGCGCCCATCGCCGCCACGATAGAGGTGCTGGGCACGCCAGCCCAAACCACGGCCGCGGCCGACACCGGACGCTACAGCCTGGCCCTGCCCGTCGGCACTTATGACCTGCGCATCACCGCCTGGGGCCATCGCGTGGCTCACGGCAGCGCGACGATCTATGCCGGAAGCACCGCCACCCGCGATTTCCTGCTGAATCCAGCCCCCACCATCCTGCTGGTGGACAGCGGGGCCTGGTATTACGACAGCCGCATCGCCTGCTACCGCGCGGCTCTGGACGACCTGGATTACGTCTACCACGTCCGCGCCGTCACGGCTACCACCACGTTCAGCGCCACCCAGTTCATGCCCTATGACGTGGTGATCTGGTCATCGCCGCAGGACGCGCCGGGCTATGTGGGGGCCGGGCCGGCCCTGGCTACTTACCTGGACAACGGTGGCAGACTGTTCGTGAGCGGGCAGGACGTGGGCTTTTGGGACGGCGGCGGCTCCGGCTGGCTCTACGCGCTCTATTACACCACTCACCTGCGCGCCAGATACCTGGCCGACGATAGCGGCATCTGGAACCTGGCTGGCCGCGCCAATGGCCTGCTGGCTGGCCTGAACCTGACCCTCAATGGCCCGGACAGCGCCAACAATCAACGTTACCCGGACGTGATCCAACCGCTGGAAGACGCCCAGGACATCGTGGACTATGCCGGGGATGGCTGCGGCGGCCTGTCCGGGCGCACCTGCACGCCCCATCGCGTGGTCTATCTGGCCTTTGGCCTGGAAGGAATGAGCGGGGCCGACGCGCGCCGGGAGGTCTTGCGCCGGGCATTGGACTGGTTCGCGTCGCCCGCGCCTGACACCGAACTGAACCTGTGGCCGGCTCAGCAGGGCACCGTCAGCGGCGCCGGGACCACCGTGGCCTACACCCTGGGCTTGTGGAACACCGGCCTTTATGCCGATGACGTGGCTCTGGTCGTCAGCGGCGCGGCCTGGCCCACCACGCTCTGGGATGGCAGCTTCACCCAGCCCCTCACGCATACCCGGCTCGCGCCCTGTGTCGCAGCCAAGGTGGGCGTGCTGGTGCAGATACCGCCTGGCGTTCTGCCCCATACGACCGACGCCGCCGTGCTGACGGCGCGCAGCTCCATCAGCCCCACGCTGATCGTCACCGCCAGCCTGCGCACCAAGACCCCGGCGCCCATCCTGCTGGTGAACGGCGGCCGGTGGTACGATCACGCCGCCGCCTATCGCGCCGCGTTGGACCGGAACGGCTTGCCGTATGACTACTGGAACATCCTGGCGCCCGGCTCACCGGCCCAGGGCAGTCCCTCCCTGGCGTTGCTGCAGCTCTATCCGCAGGTGATCTGGTGGACCGGCTACGACTGGTATGACCCGGTATCGCCCAAGGACGAGGCGCGCCTGCGCGATTACCTGGCGGACGGCGGCCGGCTCTTCCTCTCCAGCCAGGACTATTTGTACTACCACGGCGATGGCGACTTTGCCCGCGATGTCTTGGGCGTGTTCACCTACACGCAAGACGTGACCGTGACAACGGTGGCGGGCCAGACCGGTCACCCTATCGGCGAGGGCCTGGGGCCATACGCGCTCACGTACCCCTTCCGCAACTGGAGCGATCACGTCACCCCCACCAGCCCGGCAAACGTGGCCTTTATAGACCCGCTCCGGGGCGCCTCCTGCGGCATTACCCACCAAGACCCGGCGCACGATGCCCGGACCGTCTTTGTCGCCTGGCCCATTGAGGCGCTGGATGGCGCGGCCGGCGCCCAGGTGATGGACCGCGCGGTGAGCTGGCTGGCCCCCCTGGGCGGTTCCACCATGACGGTGGACCGCCCCGTGGCGGCGTCCGGCGATGTCCTCGGCTACACCCTCGTCGTCCGCAACGCCGATGCCCGGCCGGTCTCGGCCACCCTCTCGGCCGCACTGCCCCCCCAGGTGACCTACGCGCCCGGCAGCGCGACGGGCGGCGCCAGCTATGACCCGGCCGGCCGGCGCATCCTCTGGGCCGGCGCCTTGCCGGCCCACGGCGCGCACACGATCACGTTCCGGGGCACGCTGGACGACCCGTTGCCCTTGGGCACGGTGGTGACGACGACGGCGGTCCTGACAGACGACACCGCGCTGCCGTTGCGCCGCCCGGTGCGCGCGGAGGTGAACGTGCCGCTGCTGGACACGAGCACCTTCGAGGTCAACGCGCCGACGGCCGGTCCCGGCGCCGTCCTCACCTACACCGCCCGGCTCACCAACACCGGCACAGCCCCCGCCGCCGCCAGCCTCACGGACGCGCTCCCGGCCCCGCTGGTCTACGTGCCCGACTCCGCCTGGGCCAGCCGGGGCGTCGTGAGCGACGTTGGCCCCGTCATCACCTGGCACGACACGCTGGCCCCCGGCGAGGCCGCCGTCGTGCGGCTGGCGGCCCGGGTCCCCATCACTGTGCCCAACGGCCTGGTGCTGGAAAACGCCGCGCGCATCGCCGACGGCTGGCATCCGGCCCTGGCCCGGTCCGCCACGGTGCGAACCCAGGCCCCGGACCTGACGCCCTCCCGCAAGACGGCGGACCGGTTCCTGGCCGGGCCGGCGGACACGATCTCGTACACCGTGGTCATCGCCAACGGCGGAGACTGGCCGGCCGCCGGGGCCGCGTTGCGGGATATGTTGCCGGTCGGCGTCACCTGCGTGCCCGGCAGCGTGACCGGCGGCGCGTGGTATGACCCGGCCATGCACGCCGTCCTCTGGAACGGGAATCTGGACGCCGGGGCGGTCGTCACCGTCACCTATCAGGTCACGGTAAACCCCGGCTCAGACCGGGGAACCACCTTTGTCAACCAGGCCCTCCTCCGCGATGGTCGAGGCATCGCCATCGTCCGGGAGGCCATCGTTACAGCGCCATTTCGCTTTTATCTGCCCATCGTCAAACGTCAAACGTGAAACGTCACTTTACGCCTGACGTTTGACTACGATACCTGACAAAATCGAGATTAAGGAGGAAAAATTGAAAACACTCATCGAACGCGGTCTGAACACCGCCCAGGTGCGCGGGGCCACGTATGCCGACGTGCGCATCGTGCACACGACCACGGAGAACATCGCTGTCAAGAACGGCAAGCCGGAGGCCATCAGCCAGCGCGAGGACCAGGGCCTGGGTGTGCGCGTCATCGCCGACGGGGCCTGGGGCTTTGCCGCCAGCGCCGCGTTGACCGCTGAGGAGGTGGAGCGCGTGGCGGCGCAGGCCGTCGCCATCGCCCGGGCCTCCGCCCGGGTCAAGGCCGGGGACGTGGACCTGGGTCCGCCGGAGGTCCACGTGGGCACATATCGCACGCCGGTCCAGGTGGACCCCTTTGCCGTGCCGCTGGAGACCAAGATCGCGCTGCTGTTGGCGGCCGACGAGGCCATGCGCGGGGTGCCCGGCATCGGCGTCACCAAGGCGAACCTGGCCTTCGTGCGAGTGCGCAAAACCTTTGGCAGCACAGAGGGCACGTTCGTGGAGCAAGACCTGGTGGAGAGCGGGGCCGGCATCGAGGCCCTGGCCGTGGGCCCCGGGGAGGTGCAAAAGCGCAGCTACCCCAACAGCTTTGGGCGCGACCAGCGCACCGGCGGCTATGAGGTCATCACCGACATGGACCTGGTGGGAAACGCCCCCCGCATCGCGGAGGAGGCAGTGCAGCTCCTCTCCGCCATGCAGTGCCCGCCCGGTGTGCGCGACATCATCCTGGCCGGCGACCAGCTCGCCCTCCAGGTCCATGAATCGTGCGGCCATCCCACCGAGCTGGACCGGGTCTATGGCACAGAGGCCAGCTACGCCGGCACCAGCTTTCTCACCACCGACAAGCTGGGCGTGTTCCGCTACGGCTCGGACCTGGTGAACCTGGTGGCCGACGCCACCACACCGGGCGGCCTGGGCACGTTCGGCTACGACGACGAGGGTGTGCCGGCCCAACGGTCGCCCCTGGTGCAAAACGGCATCTTTGTGGGCTACCTGACCTCGCGCGAGACGGCCCGCCGGCTGGGCCGGCGCAGCAACGGCGCCATGCGCGCCGACGGTTGGAACCGCATCCCCATCATCCGCATGACCAACATCAACCTGGAGCCGGGCGATTGGACCCTGGAAGACCTCATCGCCGACACGGAAGACGGCATCTACATGCAGACCAACAAGAGCTGGAGCATAGACGACAAGCGGCTGAACTTTCAGTTCGGGGTCGAGATCGCCTGGGAGATCCAGGGGGGCAAATTGGGGCGGATGCTCAAGAACGCCACCTACACCGGCCTCACGCCGCAGTTCTGGGCCAGTTGCGATGCCATCTGCAACCGGGACCACTGGCAGGTGTGGGGTACGCCCAACTGTGGCAAGGGGCAGCCGGGGCAGGTGGCGCACGTGGGCCACGGCGCGGCCCCGGCCCGGTTCCGCAACGTGCGCGTGGGGGTGACGGGATGAGACCAGAAACCCGTTTTCTGCAAGTTTTCTGAGATAAAAAGGAGGAATACGTTGTTAGGACCAGAACGCGCGCAAACCATCGCCGGGCAAGTGCTCGGATTCTCATCGGCCGACGAGACGGAGGTTTTGATCGAAACCGAGGACTCGGCCCTGACCCGATTCGCCAATTCCATCATCCACCAGAACGTGGCCGAGGCCAACGTGACCGTCCAGGTGCGCGTCGCCCTGGGGCAACAGGTGGGCGTGGCCTCCACCAACTGCCTGGGCGATGATGCCTTGCGGGGCGTGGTGGACGCCGCGACGCAGATCGCCCGGCTCCTGCCGCCGAACCCGGACTTTGCCGGGCTGCCGGCCCCACAGCCGATCCCGGCCGTGAACACCTTTGCCGCCACGACGGCCCAGGCCACGCCGGCCCGCCGCGCCCAGGCCGTGGGCGCGATCTGCCGATTGGCGGTGGAGAACGGCCTGGTGGCCGCCGGCGCCTTTTCCACCGGCGCCTATGAGCTGGCCGTGGCCAACTCCCGGGGCGTGTGGGCCTATCACCCCTACACCCAGGCCAACCTGGTCACCGTCATCATGTCTGACGATAGCTCCGGCTGGGCGCAACGCTCAGCCCTGGACGTGGACGACCTGGATGCGGAGGCGGCCGGCCGCGAGGCCGTGGACAAGGCGCTGCGCAGTCGCCATCCAGTCGCCATCAATCCTGGCGAATACACCGTGATCCTGGAAGAGTACGCTGTGGCGGACCTGCTGGAATACCTGGCCTACATGGGCTTTTCGGCGCAGGCTGTCCAGGAAGGCCGCAGCTTTATGGGTGGTCGCCTGGGCGAGCAGTTGGTGGGGACCAACATCTCGCTCTGGGACGATGGCCTGGACCCGACTGGCCTGCCCATGCCCTTTGACTTTGAGGGAGTGCCCAAGCGCCGGGTGGACTTTTTCGAGCGCGGCGTGGCCCGGGCCGTGGTCTATGATACGCTCACGGCCAGCAAGGAGCCGGGCCAAAGCTCCACCGGTCACGCCATGCCGGCCGGCTTTACCTGGGGACCGCAACCAACCAACCTGTTCCTGGCCCCCGGCGCGGCCAGCAAGGAGGAGATGCTTCGCAGCACAGAGCGGGGCCTGTGGGTCACGCGGTTCCACTACACCAACGTCGTCCATCCGCTCAAGACCATCCTCACCGGCATGACCCGCGACGGCACGTTCCTCATCGAGGGCGGCGAGATCGCCCGGCCGGTCAAGAACCTGCGCTTCACCCAGAGCGTGCTGGAGGCCCTGAACGACGTGGCGGCCATCGGCCGGGAAAGCCTGCTGCTGGCCGGGGAGCGTTTTGGCGCCACGCGGGCGCCGGCGCTCAAGATCGGCCGCTTTCGCTTCAGCGGCGCCACCGAGTTCTGAGCTGGCCCAGATCGGGTTGCTGTAAAGAACACCCCGTGCTATAATCTTCGGCAACGGCTGATACTCCCGCAGGTTGGGGCGCTGGTCACAGCCTGCGGGAGGATCGGCCGTGCCACCCTGAGCCACATGGTGCGCCATTACTGAACCTGAAAATAGCACCGTAGGGCAAGCTGTCAGCTTGCCGCGTGGAACACGCTGTCAGCTTGCCGCGTGGAGCACGCTGTCAGCTTGCCGCACCCCTATTTTCATGCTTTGGTGCGCGCAACTCATGATGACTGATCCGAACGATACGCCGGTGTTCAGATAGCCATGCCCACGAATCTTCCTCCCGAGTACTTTGAAGCGGACGCCCGGTATCGCGCCGCCAAGACAACGGAAGAAAAGATCGCCCGCCTGGAAGAAGTGCTCAGCACCATCCCCAAGCACAAGGGCACCGAAAAACTGCGGGCGGATCTGCGCCGGCGGCTCTCCAAATTGCGGGCAGAGACCGGGACACGCAAAAGCATCAGCAAACACATCTCGGCATTCCGCATTGACCGGCAAGGCGCCGGGCAGGTCGCCGTGGTCGGCCCCACCAACGTGGGCAAGTCGGCCCTGGTCGCCGCCCTGACCAACGCGGCCCCGGAGGTGTCCGATTCTCCTTACACCACCTGGTTGCCCACGCCGGGGATGATGACGGTGGGATACGTCCAGATCCAGTTGATTGATACGCCATCGCTGGACCGGGATTTCGTGGAGCCGGAACTGCTGGACCTGATCCGACGGGCCGACCTGATCCTGGTCGTTGTGGACCTGCAAGCGAATCCCATTCGCCAGCTAGAAGAAACCGTCGGCTTCTTGCAAGAACAACGCATCGTGCCCAGCCAGCGGCGGGATCATTACGCTGAACAAAAACGCCTGACCTTCATCCCCCTGATCGTGGTGGTCAACAAGGACGATGACGAAAAGTGGGATGAGGACTGGGAGGTCTTGCGCGAGTTGCTCGGCCAGGAATGGTTCCTGGTCCCGGCCTCGGCGACGACCGGCCGCCACCTGGAGCCGCTCAAGCAGGCCGTGTTCGATCACCTGGGGATCATGCGCGTCTACGCCAAGCCGCCCGGCCGGGAGGCGGATTTCAGCGCCCCCTTTGTGCTGCGCCAGGGGAGCACCGTGGCCGACTTTGCCGGCAAGGTTCATCAGGATTTTCTGGACAAACTCAAGGCGGCCCGGGTCTGGGGCAGCGGCGTATATGACGGCCAGTTGGTGGGACGTGATCACGTTCTCCACGATGGGGACGTGGTAGAGTTGCGCATCTAGAGCCGCTGGCCGTAGCCTGTCAGGTCGCAGACCCGGCGCTACCGCTGGGTAACGACGCGTATAGAGGTAAAATGCATGACCAGACCCATATTGCACCAGATTCAGATACGCAATTACAAGAACATCGCGGCGGCTGTGATTGACTTGCAACCCCTGACTGTGCTTGTGGGACCAAACGGGGCTGGCAAAAGCAACTTTGTGGATGCTCTCTCTTTTGTGGCGGACTGTCTCAATTATTCAGTGCAACTGGCGTTTGCCAACCGGGGCGGTATTGCGGCGGTACGAAGGCGGTCACACGGTCACCCAACGCACATTGGCTTACGTTTGAGCCTCTCGCTGGCTAGCGGTGGTCAGGCCGATTATGCCTTCGATATCGCTGCCAGCCCTGGTGAGAGATTCCGCATCGCCCACGAGCGTTGCATCGTGCAGCCGAGAATGATGGGGCCGAGCTATCAGTTTGAGGTGCGAGATGGCCAGTTTACCCAGCCCGTACCAGGCATTCGCCCGCGGATCGAGGCAGATCGCCTGGCCCTGACCGTGCTTTCCGCGACAGAGGAGTTTCGGCCGGTCTATGACTTTCTGACCAACATTCGGCGTTATAGCCTGCAGCCGGATCGAATTCGGGAGCTGCAAGACCCCGATCCGGCCGAAGGAACCGTACTACGGGAGGATGGTAGCAATGCGGCGGCCGTGTTGCGTCACATTAGCCAACAAGGGACTGGCGACGACGGACACGTGTACAATCGTATCTGTAGCTTATTGGGGATCGTAGTGCCTGGCACAGAGAAGGTTACACCAAAAGCCTTGGGGCAAAAAGAGACCCTGGAGTTCCGCCAGGATATGGGGCAAAAATATCCCTGGACTTTTGCTGCGCTGAACATGTCCGATGGCACCTTGCGTGCGTTGGGTATTCTGTTGGCTGTCTACCAGCCAGCCCCAGCCTCCCTGCTCGCCATTGAGGAACCGGAATCCACGATCCACCCGGCCGCGGCCGAGGTACTGATGAGTGTGCTCCTGGATGGCGCCAGTCGTTCACAGATCGTGCTCACCACACATAGCCCAGACATCTTGGACAACAAGGAACTCTCGGATCAACAAATTGTGGCTGTGGAGTCTGTGCGCGGAACGGCCCAGATCACTCCTTTAACGAAAACCACACGCGATGTGATCCGCCAACGGCTCTACACACCGGGTGAGTTGTTGCGCGCCGGGGAGCTGGTGATAGATCCCGAGCACGCCGCGAGGCAAATCCAGCAACTGCGCCTGTTCGGTGAGGTCGCTGTCCACGATGAGTGAGCAACACGTATTGGTGCCCATCGTCGAGGGCCACGCTGAAGTGCAATCTGTGCCCGTGCTGTTGCGACGTTTGCTGGCGGATCGCCATCGCAGCGATGTGCGCATCGCGCGGCCAGTGCGTGTGGGACGCTATAAAATAGTCCGCCCCGGCGAATTAGAACGCGCCATCGCCCTGGCTCAGCGGCGTCCCGAAGGATGCCACGCGCTGCTGGTACTCCTCGACGCCGACAATGATTGTCCCAAGATCGTCGCGCCAGACCTGCTCCGGCGCGCCCAGGATGCCAGCGCCGGCCGACCTGCCGCCATGGTATTCGCCAAGAGCGAGTTTGAGGCCTGGTTCCTGGGCAGCCTGGAGTCGCTGCGTGGGGTGAGAGGAATCATCGCCACGGCCACTGCGCCGGAGCGCCCGGAGGAGATTCGCGGGGCCAAGGAACGCCTTACAGAATACATGGCCGGGGGACGTAGATACGTGGACGTGGATGACCAGCCGGCATTAGTCACGGCTTTTGACCTGAACCAGGCTCGCCAGCGCTGCCCCTCGTTCGACAAGCTGGTACGTGATGTGGACGACTTGCTGGCGAGGCTATCGTCAGCATTGACTGAGGAGACCCTTACGCGCCCCGACGCACCCCATAGCACGAAAATCGGCCAGGAAGACCTCCCTCTCCCTATCAGGGAGACACCCTGACGGGTGCAGGTGGCCGGGGTGAGGGTGGAAACCGCCGCGCGCAGGCAAACTAACGCGCGAAGCGTGCACCACAGTTATTTTCGAGGGAGGTGATCCCATGCCCATGACCGAACGCGTGGCCCGGCTCCGCCAGCAGAGCCTGGACGCCGTGCCGACCATCTCGAGTGAGCGCGCTGAGCTGATCACCGCCTTTTACCAGCAGGACCGGGGACTGGAATCGGCCCCGGTGCGTCGCGCCCGGGCCTTCCAGTACCTGTTGGAGCACAAAACCATCTACATCGGCGCCGGCGAGCTGATCGTCGGCGAAAAGGGGCCGGCCCCCAAGGCCACACCCACCTACCCGGAGCTATGCTGCCACAGCCTGGCGGATTTGGACATCCTCCACTCGCGGGAAAAGATCCCGTTCGTCGTCAGCCCGGCCACCCGGCGGGTCTATGAGGAGACCATCATCCCCTTCTGGCAGGGCCGGTCCCTGCGCGACCTCATCTTCCGCGAGATGACGGCGGAGTGGCTGGCCGCCTACCAGGCCGGCGTCTTTACCGAGTTCATGGAGCAACGCTCGCCGGGCCACACCGTGCTCGACGACAAGATCTACCACCAGGGGATGCGCGATTTCCAGGCCGACATTGACCGCCGCCTGGCGCAATTGGATTACCTGAACGACCCGACCGCCTGCGACCAGCAGGAACAGCTCCGGGCCATGCGCATCTGCGCGGACGCGCTGATCCGTTTTGCGGAACGCCATGCGGAAAAGGCCGGGGAGCTGGCGCAACAGGAAACCGAGCCGCAGCGGCGGCAAGAGTTGGCGCGCATCGCCGAGGTCTGCCGCCGTGTCCCGGCCCACGCCCCCCGCGACTTCTGGGAGGCGTTACAATACTATTGGTTCGTCCACCTGGGCGTGACCATCGAGCTGAACCCCTGGGATGCCTTTTGCCCCGGCCACCTGGACCAGCACCTGTACCCGTTTTACAAAAAGGGCCTGGAAGACGGCACCCTCACCCGTGAGCAGGCTACGGAGCTGCTCCAGTGCCTGTGGATCAAGTTCAACAACCAGCCGGCGCCACCCAAGGTGGGCGTCACCGCCGCCGAGAGCAGCACCTACACCGACTTTGCCCAGATCAACACCGGTGGCCTGTGGCCCGATGGCTCCGACGCCGTCAATGAGGTCACTTACCTGATCCTGGACGTGATCGAGGAGATGCGGCTACTCCAGCCCAGTTCCTCCATCCAGGTGAGCCAGAAAAGCCCGGACCAGTTCATCCAGCGAGCGGCGCGCATCATCCGCACCGGCTTTGGGCAACCCTCCGTGTTCAATGCCGACCTGGTGGTCCAGGAATTGCTCCGTCAGGGCAAGTCCCTGGCCGACGCCCGGGCCGGCGGAACCAGCGGCTGCGTGGAAACCGGGGCCTTTGGCAAGGAGAACTATAACCTCACCGGCTATTTCAACCTGCCCAAGGTGCTGGAGATCACCCTGAATAACGGCGTGGACCCCCGGACCGGCCGCCGGATCGGGCTGGAGACCGGCGACCCCCGGCAGTTTCAGGGCTTTGAGGAGCTATTCGAGGCGTTCCGGCGGCAAGTGCGCCATTTCGTGGACATCAAGGTGCGGGGGAACAACGTCATCGAGCGGCTGTATGCCCGGCACATGCCGGCTCCCTTCCTATCGTTGCTCATTGACGATTGCATTGCCCGGGGGAAAGACTATCACGACGGCGGCGCGCGCTACAACACCTCATACATCCAGGGCGTGGGCCTGGGCACCATCACCGACGCCTTGACCGCCCTCAAGTATCAGGTCTACGACGAACGGGCGTTGACGATGGACGAACTGCTGACCGCCCTGCGCGCCGATTTCGAGGGGCACGAGCGCGTGCGGCAGATGCTATTGCACCGGACACCGAAATACGGCAACGACGACGACTATGCCGATGCGGTGATGGTGCGCGTGTTCAACGCCTATTATGACGCTATCGAGGGCCGGCCGAACACCAAAGGCGGCCGGTATCACATCAACCTGCTGCCCACGACGGTGCACGTCTACTTTGGCTCGGTCATCGGGGCCACGCCGGACGGCCGGCGGGCCGGCGCGCCGCTCTCTGAGGGCATCTCCCCGGTGCAGGGCGCGGATCGGCGCGGCCCCACGGCGGTGCTCAAGTCGGCGGCCAAGATGGACCACGTGCGCACCGGCGGCACGTTGCTGAACCAAAAGTTCACCCCGGCGCTCCTCCACCGGGACGAGAACCTGGACAAGCTGGGGCAGCTCATCCGGGGCTACTTTAAGCTCGGCGGCCATCACATCCAGTTCAACGTGGTGGACGCGGCCACGCTACGCGCCGCGCAGGCGAATCCCGCCGAGTACCGCCACCTCATCGTGCGGGTCGCCGGCTACAGCGACTACTTCTGTGACCTGGGCAAGGCCCTGCAAGATGAGATCATCGCCCGGACAGAGCATCAGGCATTTTAGCCAACCCCCCGCGGGTTCCTCCAACCTGCGGGAGGCGCTGGCTCACCCTTCGTAGCGCCGCACGTACCCCACGGCCTTTTCCTCCTCCGAACTCATCACCACCTCCAGGAGCCGGCCACCGGTCACGGCCGGCACGTCAATGACCCGGACATAGTCGGCGTAGCCGGCGTCGTCCGGCAGGAGGTCCGCCAGCACGTTGGGCGTGTTCTCAAAGAACGCCCGGTTAAAGGTCGTGCCTTCCTCGTCGGGAAAGAGCGCCAGCGGATAGATGCGGGCCTCCACCAGGTCCTGGAAAAAGTGCGTGCCGTAAGAGACCTCGGGCGTGCCGTCTGGCCCGGCAAAGGCGATCTCCACCAGCATGGCGGCGTTATAGATGTCGGCATAGCTCACGTGGACGCCCAGGTCCATGTTGACGCTGCCCCACCGACCGGGACCCACCAGGATGTACCGCTGGCCGGTCAGCCGCTTGTTCAGCCGCCCGACGATCCGCCCGATCTCGCGCCGGGTGGCGTGGTCCGGGATGCGCGCATAGCGCGCAGGCGGCACATAGACCACGTAGGCAATGCGGCTCACAAGCCCCTGGGGCACGAGGCGGGTGGAAGTCAGGACCACGTCTTCGGCCGGGATGTACGGCGGGATCGGTTGGGCCGGGTCGGCGGCGGGGCTGCTGAGGGGCCGGCACTGCAACAGGTGGATCGTGAACCAGGGGCGGGCTGAGGCCGGGTCCGGCCGGATCTCCACCGCAAACTCCACATCCACCGGCCGACCATAGGCCCGTTCCAACTTGCTCAAGATAGCTTTCATCAGCGTGATAAAGGTCCGATCCTTGAGCAGCCGTTCAAAGGTCAGCACCAACTGGTGTGAGGCGATGGGAGTCCCCGCGAAATGGAACGGCCGGATATAGTCCCCCTCATCCACCGAGGCCAATAGCTCGATGAATGGATAATCCGCGCTGATGATCTCGGCGATGGGCAGGGTCTGTAAGGCATTGCGCTCCAGATCGATCACGTCCACCTGGTGCTGCGAATACTTGCGGATGTCCGCGGCCGTGATCTCTGGGCGCAGGTGCGGATGGCTGAGGGCCACCATGCGCGGGTAATCGTGAGCCACGCGCTCCACAGCCCGGGTCCCCAACCCCCAGACGATCCGCATAAAGCCATCCTCGTGGCGGATGTGCCGGTTCCAACGCCACGGGTTGCGACCAAAGGCCACGCCGGCCACGGCGGGGAAAAAATAGCGGCCATATCGGGACCCGGCTACCCGCTGGATCAGGATCGCCATGCGCTCATCATAGTCCACCAGGCCCACCTGCTGGCGGTAGAAAAGGGCATCGGGGTTGAAAGTGCTGGCATAGACCCGGCGGATCGCGTCGAGCAGGGCGGTCAGGTTCTCGGCCAGGGTGCCCTGGTTGGGGCAGAAGAAACTATCGTATTTGCCGGCAAAGGCCCCGCCAAAACTATCCTCCAACAGGCTCGACGAGCGCACGATGAGCGGGCTGCTGCCCATGCGTTCCACCAGCATCGCCAGGTTGTCCACGAAATCCTCTGGGAACTGGCCCCGCATCAGCCGGGCATACGTTTCGGGATAATCGGCCTCGATCTCGTCCCGGGTCTTGTACTTCTGGTTGAAGAGATAGATCCCATTGTAGGCCAAAAAGTCGTAAAAGGCATCGGCGCCGATGAAATACGAATCGGGGATGGTGACGTGCGGGCTGATGGGCAGCGGATCGGCCGGGTCATCCCGCTGCAAGACCTGGTGGGCCAGGATCATGCCGGCGGCTTTGCCCCCGATCTTGCCCCGGCCGATGCGGCGCCGGTAGATCTCGCGTAAGGTCTGGATGTCCAGGTGCTCGCGGGCCACGCCCACGAAATCCAGATGGTCGCTGATCATGCCCCGGATGAGGACCACCGCGATCTCTTGCAGGTGGTGTTGGACCCGGCGACGCTCGGCCGGGGGCAGCTTCTCGTAGCGAGCGGCCTGGGCAAAAAGCATATCCCACGAGGCCAGCTCCGGGTTAAAGGTCAAGACCACATCCTCCCCTGGCGTCCGCTCGCGGATGGCGCCCTGGAGGATGCTCTCGAACAAGGCATGAGGCAGGTTCAGGGCAAAGTAGAACTCGGTCAGGTGATCGCGGATCGTGCGCAGCCGCTCGGCCCAGTCCTCCGGCGACTCTTGCCCAAACGGATCCGTCAGCCCCTCCTTCTGCTGGGTGCGGACGGCCTTCTTGCGGACCTCCTCCTCGAATTGCTGGCGGGTGATGATGCCCCGGGAGAACAGCTCCTGGCGCATCTGCTCGCGCACCGCACGCGCCAGGATTGGGTACTCGATAAGCTGCAGATGGACAGCCAGCACCCTGGACATCTCTGTGTCTGATTGCATAGCGAACTCCCTCGTAAACCGTAGCGCAAGCTCCTGGCTCGCGGCGGGTATGCCTGTTGGGAATGGTCGCCCGGTGATCTTTGCGGAGCACCGCGTCAGTCGGATTATACCACGTGTCCAGATAACACCGCAACCCTGGGAGGTGATTTGGGGCCTGGGACGCCGGGCGGAGGTCCAAAATCGCCGTTGACAGAAAAAGAAACCCGTGTTATAATTGTCGCTCAGTGTTCGGAAGCCCAAGTTCGGCAAAGGTCGAGGGAAATTATGCCTACCATTAACCAACTCGTTCGCAAGGGCCGTCAGCCGCTGCGCAAAAAGACATCGGCGCCGGCGTTGCGCTATAGCTACAATGCGCTAAAGAACCGCTCGCGGCGTGGCCCGGGCAATCCCCAACGCCGGGGGGTGTGCATGCAGGTGCGGACCATGAGTCCCAAGAAACCCAACTCGGCGATGCGCAAGATCGCCCGGGTGCGCCTGACCAGCGGGATCGAGGTGACGGCCTACATCCCCGGCGAGGGGCACGACCTTCAGGAGCACTCCACGGTGTTGGTGCGTGGCGGCCGGGTCAAGGACCTGCCGGGCGTGCGCTACCACGTGATCCGGGGGGCCTTGGAGAGCAGTGGCGTTCAGGATCGCAAGCGTGGTCGGTCCAAATATGGGACCCGGCGACCCAAGAAATAAGAATCAGTGGATGGAAATTGTGCTCCCCGGCGGTTTGCCCGCCGGGAGACGCGGGTCTATGCCCCGCCGGGGGCGACTTTTGTAAGAACAGGCGAATACGGCGTCGTCAGCCGGGCGCCCATTCGCGGATTCGCTGAGGGAACAGATGCCCAGACGAGAACGTGTGGTGAGAAGGTCCATCGAGCCGGACCCCAAATACAACAACCGCAACGTGGCCCGGTTCATCAACAAGGTGATGCAACGGGGCAAGAAGGGCCTGGCGCATCGCATCGTCTACGATGCCTTTGACATCGTGGAGGAACGGATGCGGCGGGACCCGGTGGACATATTCGAGCAGGCCGTTCGCAACGTCACGCCGGTGTTGGAGGTGAAACCCCGGCGCGTGGGTGGGGCCACCTACCAGGTGCCCGTGGAGGTGCCCAGCGAGCGGCGGTTGGCGTTGGCGATGCGCTGGATCATTCAAGCCGCGCGCGCCCGCAAGGGCCGCCCGATGTCAGAACGGCTGGCGGCCGAACTCATGGACGCCGCAAACAATACCGGTGTCGCCGTCAAACGGAAAGAGGATACACACCGGATGGCTGAAGCTAACCGCGCGTTTGCGCATTATCGGTGGTGAATGGGCAGGGCACACAGAAAAGCGGTTCTCTTGTGCTCGGCCTGGCCCGCCGCAGCCCAGGGGTGACATGTGCCCAGAGAGTTTCCGCTGGAGCGCGTTCGCAACATCGGCATCATTGCCCACATTGACGCCGGCAAGACCACGGCCACCGAGCGGGTGCTGTTCTACACGGGACGCACGCATCGCATGGGCAACGTGGACGATGGCACCACCATCACCGATTGGATGGAACAGGAACGGGAACGGGGCATCACGATCACGGCGGCGGCCACGTCCTGTTACTGGCTGAACCATCAGATTAACATCATTGATACGCCGGGCCATATTGATTTCACCGTCGAAGTCCAGCGGAGCTTGCGGGTTCTCGACGGCGGCGTCGTGGTGTTCGACGCTGTAGCTGGCGTAGAGCCACAGTCCGAGACCGTGTGGCGCCAGGCCGATCGCTACGGCGTGCCACGCATCTGTTTTATCAACAAGATGGACCGCGTCGGGGCGGATTTCGGGCGGGCCGTGGGGATGATCCGGGACCGCTTGAATGCTACGCCGCTGGCGGTGCAGATACCCATCGGCAGCGAAGCCGATTTTCAGGGTGTCGTAGACCTCATCGAGAATGTAGCGATCCTATACCTCGATGAGTTGGGGGCCAGGCCCGAAATTGCGGCGATCCCGGCGCACCTGACCGAAGAGGCGCGCCGCCAACGCGAAGCATTGGTGGAACGGATCGCCGAAACGGATGACACGTTAACAACGAAATACCTGGAGGGCACAGACATCTCGGCAGCGGAGCTACGAGCGGCCTTGCGCCGGGCCACGCTGCGGCTGGAGTTGGTTCCCGTATTGTGCGGCTCGGCACTGCGCAACAAGGGCATTCAGCCGCTGCTGGATGCTGTGGTAGCATATCTCCCCTCCCCCCTGGACGTTCCCCCCATCGCGGGTATCGATCCTCGCACGGAAGAGCCAGCCACCCGCGCGGCTGCTGACAGTGCGCCCTTTGCCGCACTGTGTTTCAAGATCCAGTCCGATCCCTACGTGGGCCGACTGGCCTATCTGCGGGTGTATTCGGGGCAGCTGACCAGTGGCCGCCGAGTGCAGAACACCACGCGGGACCGTGTGGAGCGCATCGGGCGGCTGCTGCGGATGCACGCCAACCATCGCGAGGACGTCAACGAAGCCTTTACGGGTGACATTGTGGCGGCGGTGGGCCTGAAACAGACGTTCACCGGCGATACCCTGTGCGATCCCAATCATCCCATCGTTCTGGAATCCATTCGCTTCCCGGAGCCTGTGATCTCGGTCGCCATCGAGCCGCGCACCAGGGCCGATCAGGATCGCATGACCGAGGCTCTGACGCGCCTGGCCGAGGAGGACCCCACGTTCCGCGTGCGCGCGGATGAGAACACCGGCCAACTGCTGATCTCAGGGATGGGGGAGCTGCACCTGGAAGTGCTGGTGGACCGAATGATGCGCGAGTTCCACGTGGGCGCCCAGGTGGGGCGGCCCCAGGTGGCCTACCGCGAGGCGATCACCCAACCGGTGCGCAGCGAGGGCCGGTTCGTGCGACAGACCGGCGGACGCGGCATGTATGGGCACGTGTGGCTGGAGTTGGAGCCATTGCCACGCGGGTCGGGGATCGTCTTCCAGAACCGTGCCCGCCCGGAGGCGGTGCCCAAAGAGTTCGTCCCGGCCGTGGAACTGGGGGTTCGGGAGGCGGCGGAAACCGGGGCTTTGGCCGGGTATCCGCTGATGGACCTGCGGGCGACGTTGGTGGACGGCTCATTCCACGAGGAGGATTCCTCGCCCCCGGCGTTCAAGATCGCCGCTTCGATGGCGCTGCGCGATGGCCTGCGCCAGGCCGGCTCCGTGCTGCTGGAGCCGGTGATGGAAGTGGAGATCGTGACGCCGGAGGAGCATCTGGGCGACGTGATCGGCGATCTGAACGCGCGGCGGGGCCAGATCCAGCGGACCGAGGCGCGGGGGAGCACGCAGATCGTGCGGGCGATGGTCCCGTTGGCCGAGATGTTCGGTTATGCCACCGTATTGCGGTCCATGACCCAGGGACGGGGCACGTATTCGATGGAGTTCGCGCATTATGAGCCAGTGCCGGAGCCGTTGGCTGCGGCGATCATCGCGCGAGTGCGGGGGTGGTAGGCCCTTCAGGTAACGTTTGGTCAGTTGACAGGAGTGGGCTGTCCCGAGATGGAACGGCCATAGGGAACGTAGAGACGGGAACCGATGAAACTTTCCCAGAGGATTTGTACCGAATCAGGAGGAGACGAACATGGCAAAGAAAAAGTTCGAGCGAACCAAGCCTCACGTGAACGTGGGGACCATCGGTCACATTGACCACGGCAAGACCACCCTGACCGCAGCCATCACCAAGACCCTGGCGTTGAAGGGGCTGGCCACCTACCAGAGCTACGATCAGGTGGCCAAGGCGGACGCCAAGATGTTCCGCCGCGACGCAACCAAGATCCTGACGGTGGCTATCGCCCACGTGGAGTACGAGACCGAGAATCGGCACTATGCCCACGTGGACTGCCCGGGGCACCACGACTACATCAAGAACATGATCACCGGCGCCGCGCAGATGGATGGGGCGATCCTGGTGGTAGATGCGGCGGAAGGCCCCATGCCCCAGACCCGCGAGCACATCCTCCTGGCGCGTCAGGTGAACGTGCCCGCCATCGTGGTCTATTTGAACAAGGTGGACAAGGTGCCCGCTGGCGACGAAGACCTCCTGGATCTGGTCGAGCTGGAACTGCGAGAGCTGTTGGATAAATACGAGTTCCCAGGCGACGAGACCCCCATCGTGCGGGGCAGCGCGTTGGAGGCCCTGCGGAGCGAGAGCCAGGATCCCAACGCGCCAGAGTATGCCAGCATCTGGGAGTTGATGCGGGTGGTGGATGAGTATATCCCGACCCCGATCCGCGACGTGGACAAGCCGTTCCTGATGTCCATCGAGGACGTGTTCGGCATCAAGGGCCGGGGCACGGTGGTGACGGGGCGCGTGGAGCAGGGCCGGATCAACCGCATGGACACGGTGGAGATCGTCGGCAAGAGCCAGGAGATCCGCAAGACCGTCGTCACCGACGTGGAGATGTTCAAGAAGAGCCTGGAGTTCGGCCAGGCCGGCGATAACATCGGCTGCCTGCTGCGCGGGGTGGACCGGGACGAGGTGCAGCGCGGGCAGGTGCTGGCCGCGCCGGGGACCATCAAGCCCCATACCAAGTTCAAGGCCGAGGTCTATGTATTGACCAAAGAAGAGGGTGGTCGGCACAGCGCGTTCTTCTCCGGGTATCGGCCGCAGTTCTACGTGCGCACGACCGACGTGACCGGAGCCGTCCAGCTACCCCCAGACGTGGAGATGGTGCTGCCCGGCGATCACGTCGAGATGGAAGTGGAACTGATCGAGCCGATCGCCCTGGACAAGGGCGTGCGCTTTGCGATCCGCGAGGGTGGTCGGACCATCGGCGCGGGCACGGTGACCGAGATCCTCGCCTAAGCCGCTGGGATCAGGAAGAAGGCTATGACCAAGCAACGTATCCGGATCCGCCTCAAGGCATACGATCATCGCGTCCTGGACCAATCGGCGATCCAGATCGTGGACACGGCGGAGCGCACCGGGGCCCGGGTGATCGGGCCGGTGCCGCTGCCGACGCGGATCGAAAAGTTCTCCGTGATCCGGTCCCCGTTCATTGACAAGGACTCGCAAGAGCAGTTTGAGATCCGGACCCACAAACGTCTGATTGACATTGTGGAGCCGGCGCCCAAGACCGTGGACGCCCTGATGCGGCTCAACTTGCCGGCGGGCGTGGATATCGAGATCAAACTCTAGCGCGGACGAGGCGCAAGAGGGCGAATAGGGGCCGGCTGCATCTGCCCGGTGGAACCGCCGGGCAGATGCCGGTAGGCCGTTCGGCCGTCAGGGCAGGCACAAGAAGCCTGCCCCATGCTTGCGATGGGTCTGCTGTGTGAGTGGGTAGGGAACATGAAAGAGGGCATTCTCGGCCGCAAAGTGGGTATGACCCAGATATTTGACGCCCAGGGGACGGCGATCCCGGTCACAGTGATCGAGGCGGGTCCCTGCGTGGTGACCCAGGTCAAGACCCCGGCCCGTGACGGCTATGCCGCGGTGCAGTTGGGCTTTGGCACGGCCCGGCGACTGAACGAGCCGCAGCGGGGTCACCTGCGGGGCTTGCCGCCGGTCCGATACCTGCGCGAGATCCGCATATCGCCGGATGAGGCCGTGGAAGTGGGCCAGAAAGTGGATGTGGGCATCTTCCAGCCGGGCGATAAGGTGGACGTGACCGGCATCTCCAAAGGCAAGGGGTTTGCCGGCGTGGTCAAACGCCACGGCTTTGCCGGCGGGCCGCGCACGCATGGTCAGTCGGACCGGCTGCGCGCGCCGGGGGCGATCAGCTCCGGGTCCACGCCGGGGCGGATCCTCAAGGGCAAGCGCATGGCCGGGCGCATGGGCGGCGTGCGCGTCACGACGCAGAACCTGGAAGTGGTGGTGGCCGATCCGACGCGCAACCTGCTCCTGGTACGCGGGGCGGTCCCAGGGGCGCGGGATGGGCTGTTGCTCATCCGCCGGGCCGTGAAATCGTAGCCGACCACGGACCGCCGACCGCAGAGATTGCCGATCCATGGTGTCGGTCGGTGGTCCAAAGCGCAGACAGGAGTGAACCGTGGAACTTGCAGTGTACAACGTCGCTGGCGAGGTGGTAGACCACGTGCAGGCGAGTGACTATATCTTTGCCGCGCCGTTCCATGTCCCGGTGATGCACCAGGCGCTGCTGCGTCAGCAGGCCAATGCGCGCCTGGGTACGCACCAGACCAAGAGCCGGCGAGAGGTCAGTGGCGGCGGGGCCAAGCCCTGGCGACAAAAGGGCACCGGCCACGCCCGCCAAGGCTCGCGGCGCGCGCCCCAGTGGCGCGGCGGCGGTACGGTCTTTGGGCCACAGCCGCGCAGCTACCGGCAGCGAATGCCCAAGCGGATGCGCCAGTTGGCTTTGCGCTCGGCCCTGTCGGTCAAGGCGCGGGACCAGCAGATCATCCTGGTGGACGAGTTCGGCCTGGAACAGCCCCGCACCAGGGACATGCTGGCGATCCTGGCCCAGTTGCCGGTGGGCGACTCTGTGCTCATCGCCTTGCCGAAGGAAGACCCGGTGGTGGAGCGATCCGCACGGAATATCGCCGGGGTCAAGACCCTGCGCGTGAATTACCTGAACATCCATGACCTGTTGACCTACGATACCTTGCTCATGCCGGTGGAGGCCCTGGACGTGATCCACGCGCTCTGGGATGCCGAGAAACCCGCTGGCGCAGGGGGGGAAGCATGAACGTCTACGACGTGATCCGGCGGCCAATCACCACCGAGCGGGCTATGCGTCTGGCAGAGCAAGGGAAATACACCTTTGAAGTGGCCCCCGCGGCGAACAAGATCCAGATCAAGCAAGCCGTGGAGACGATCTTCAAGGTGAACGTGGTCAGAGTGAACACCATCACCGTGCCCGGCAAAAAACGCCGGGGATGGCGTCGGCCATACTATAGCAGCACGCCGAAATGGAAAAAGGCCATCGTGACCTTGCAAGAAGGCCAACGCATCGAGTTCTATGCGGGCGTGTAGCATGATGCACGACGCAGGATGCACGACGCAGGAGTGATGAGTATATGGCGATCAAGGTATACAAGCCCACTTCGCCCGGTCGGCGGGGGATGAGCGTTCCGACTTTTGAGGAGATCACGCGATCCGAGCCGGAAAAGTCCCTGGTGCAACCGTTGAAGAAAAGTGCCGGCCGCAACGTGCGGGGCAAGGTCACGGTCCGCCATCGGGGTGGGGGGCACAAGCGACGCTATCGCATCATTGACTTCAAGCGCGACAAGGCCGGTGTGCCCGGCCGGGTGGCGTCCATCGAGTACGATCCCAACCGCTCGGCGCGGATCGCGCTGGTCCACTATGTGGACGGCGAGAAGCGGTACATCATCGCGCCGGTGGGCTTGAAGGTGGATGATCGGGTGATGGCCGGCCCAGAGGCCGACATTCGCGTGGGCAACGCCCTGCCCATTCAGAATATTCCCGTGGGCACGATGATCCACAACATCGAGCTGCAGCCGGGACGCGGGGGCCAACTGGTGCGGTCGGCGGGCGCAGCCGCCCAATTGATGGCCAAAGAAGGCGCATACGCCCACGTGCGGTTGCCTTCCGGCGAGGTGCGGCTCATCGGCGTGCGCTGCATGGCGACGATCGGGCAGGTGGGGAACCTGGACCATGCGCGAGTGAAGCTGGGCAAGGCCGGGCGCGCTCGCCACCTGGGGCGCCGGCCAGCGGTGCGTGGCTCGGCCATGACCCCGCGTGACCATCCCCACGGCGGCGGCGAGGGCCGGACGCCCATCGGGTTGCCGGGACCCAAAAGCCCCTGGGGCAAGCCGACGCTGGGCTACAAGACGCGGCGCAAGAACAAGCCAAGCGGCAAGTGGATCGTGCGCCCGCGCAAAAAGTAAGTGGGAGAGACGAGGCTATGTCCAGATCGCTCAAGAAGGGGCCATACGTGGAGGAACGATTGCTGGCTCGCGTGCTGGAGATGAATCGCACCGGCCGCAAGCGGGTCATCAAGACCTGGTCACGGGCCAGTACCATCTCGCCGGATTTCGTCGGGCACACCATCGCGGTCCACGATGGCCGGCGGCACGTGCCGGTGTTCATCACCGAGAACATGGTGGGCCACAGGCTGGGCGAGTTCGCGCCCACGCGGTTCTACCGGGGGCATACGGCGCGCGAGAAAAAGGCCCGGCGGCAATAACGGGCCTTGAGGTGAGGGAACAACATGGAAGCGAGCGCGGTGGCGAGATTCGTGCATACATCACCGACCAAGCTGCGGCGGATCGCCGACGCGATCCGGGGCCAGCCGGTGCCCCAGGCATTGGCGACGTTGCGCTATCTGCCCGGCCCCTCAGCGCGCACGGTGTCCAAGGCGGTGTCCTCGGCGGTGGCCAACGCGGACAACCTGCACGGCCTGGAGCCGGACGAGCTGTACATCGCCGCCATCATGGTGGATGGCGCCGGCTTTACGCGCAACACGCGCCGTTGGCGCCCCGGCGCGCGCGGACGCTACAAGATGATGCGTCGCCGGTCCAGCCACATCAAGGTGGTGGTGCGCGCGGTCGAGGAGTGATACGAGGGCGAGGTTCTCAACAGGAGGAAGGACTTGGGACGCAAGGTACATCCGATTGGCTTTCGATTGGGCCAAACGACAACCTGGCAATCGCGCTGGTATGCGGACAAGGACGAATATGCGGACCTGGTGCACCAGGATTTGCAAATCCGTGAGTGGTTGGCTGATGAGCTGGATTCGGCGGGGCTGGCGCGGGTAGACATCGAGCGCTCGGGACGCCTCATCAACCTCACGCTGCACGCGGCCAAGCCGGGCATGATCATCGGCAAGGGCGGCACCAAGGTAGAGACGCTGCGTCGGGACCTGGAGAACCTGACCGGCGCACGGGTGCGCATTGACATCCAGGAGATTCGCCAGCCGGAGCTGAACGCCTATCTGGTGGCCCGCAACGTGGCCGAACAGATCGAGCGGCGCATCTCCTACCGGCGCGCGATGAAGCAGGCCGTGGGCCGGGCGATGCGCTTTGGCGCCCAGGGCGTCAAAGTGCGCTGCAGCGGGCGGCTGGCCGGGGCCGAGATGAGCCGTTCGGAATGGGCACACGATGGCCGGGTGCCGTTACATACCTTGCGTGCGGACATTGACTATGCCCAGACGGAAGCCCTGACCAAGCTGGGCCAGATCGGGGTTAAGGTGTGGATCTACAAGGGGGATATTATCCCGGAAAAGCCCGCGGCGGTGGAGCGCGAGGCGAGCGGCGCATAACGCCTATGCTCGTGCAGGAGAGACGACGATGTTGGCACCCAAAAAGTTCAAGTATCGCAAGGCACACCGGGGGCGGATGAAGGGGCAGGCGGCGCGCGGCGCGACCATGGCCTTTGGCGAGTTTGGGTTGCAGGCCCTGGAGCCTTGCTGGTTGACCAGCCGCCAGATCGAGGCGGCCCGCCGGGCGGCCACGCGCCACGTGCGGCGCGGTGGCAAGATCTGGATCCGGGTGTTTCCAGACAAGCCCGTGACGGCCAAACCCGCCGAAACCCGCATGGGGAAAGGCAAGGGAGCGGTGGATCACTATGTGGCGGTGGTCAAGCCGGGCCGCATCCTGTTCGAGGTGGCCGGTGTGCGTGAGGAGTTGGCGCGCGAGGCCCTGCGCCTGGCGAGCAACAAGCTGCCCATCAAGACCCGGCTGATCGCGCGCTCGGATCTGGTCGGCGAGGGGAGATAGCGATGAAACGATCAGAGACTCGCACACTGATGGCCGAATTGCGCCAACGGGCCAGGGCGTCAGACGCCGAGTTTGATCACGTGATGGCCGAGATCGAGCACCATATCCAGGATGGGCACCAGGAGCTGTTCAACCTGCGTTTTCAGTTGGCGACCCGGCAGCTCAAGAACTACAAACGCCTGCGCGAGGTGCGCCACGAGATCGCCCGGTGGGAGACCCTGCGCCGGGAACTGGAGATCGAGGCCTGGGAACGGGCCTACGAGGAGGCCGCGGCATGAGAGAAGGCATTCAGGGCTTGACCCCGGCCGATCTGCGCCGAAAGACCCTGATCGGTCACGTGGTCAGTGACAAGATGGATAAAACGGTCGTGGTGGCTGTGGAGACGTTATACCGCCATCCACTGTATCGCAAGATCGTGAAGCGCACGAAGCGTTTCCTGGCCCACGACGAGCACGAGGTGTGCCAGGTGGGGGACCGGGTGCGCATCGTGGAAACGCGGCCGCTGAGCCGCCGCAAGCGTTGGCGGGTGGTGGAGATCATCTCCCATGACCTGCTGGCCGGCGTGGAACCAGTGGCCGGCGAAGAAGAGTTCGTCGAGCTGGCGCACGTCCTTCAGGCAGAGGGGGAAACGTCTGCTGACGAAGAGACGACGGACGCCGCCGGCGAGCCGGGGGATGAACAAGCGGCCACTGCTGCAGTGGAGGTGAGGGAATGATCCAGCAAGAAAGCCGGCTCCGGGTGGCCGACAACACGGGGGCAAAAGAATTGCTCTGCATACGTGTGATGGGTGGCTCACGTCGCCGCTACGGCGGCGTGGGGGACATCATCGTGGCCACGGTGAAGCAAGCGGCGCCGCAGGGGGCGGTGAAAAAGGCCGACGTGGTGCGGGCGGTGGTCGTGCGCACGACCAAAGAGTACCGCCGCGCCGACGGCAGCTACATCCGCTTTGACGAGAACGCGGCCGTGATCCTGGACGAGCGCATGAATCCCCGGGGCACGCGCGTCTTTGGGCCAGTGGCGCGTGAGTTGCGCGAAAAGGGCTTTATGAAGATCGTGTCCCTGGCGCCAGAGGTTCTGTGAGGGGCGGAGATGAAGATACGCAAAGGCGACAAGGTGCTGGTCCTGACGGGCAAGGACCGGGGCAAGACAGGCGAGGTTCGACAGGTCATCCGGGCGAAGAAGAAGCGCAGCGCAGAGTGGGACCCAGACCATGATCGGGTGATCGTGGCCGGGCTGAACATCGTCAAGCGGCACTTGCGGCCGGGCCGTGTCCGGACCCAGGCCGGGATCGTGGATATTGAGGCGCCGATCCACATCTCCAACGTGGCCCTGATCTGCCCTCGTTGCAACAAGCCCGTGCGCGTGGGCTACCAGGTGATGGAAGACGGCAGCAAGTCCCGGGTCTGCCGCAAGTGTGGCGACCTGATTGATTAGTGCCCTCACCCCCTGGCTCTCTCTCCCCACTGGGGAAGGGGAAGCCAAAGTGGGACGGAAGTGGGGATAGCGGTTGTCAGCGGAGGAATGATGACCAGAAGAGTGCCCAGGCTGAAAGAACGCTACCAGAGCGAGATCGTGGCCGCGCTGATCCAGGAGTTCGGCTACCGCAACGTGATGGAGGTGCCGCGCCTGCACAAGGTCACGGTGAACATTGGGCTAGGCGAGGCGCTCCGCGACGCCAAGGCCCTGGATAACGCCTTGCGTGACCTGACGGTGATCACCGGGCAGCGGCCGGTGGTCACGCGGGCGCGCAAATCCATCGCCGGGTTCAAGGTGCGGGCCGGGATGCCCGTC
>FWPV01002306.1_pt1 | contig 47415 bp, 44 predicted proteins | sample 2228371 | NCBI WGS metagenome assembly FWPV01 (sample SAMEA103939776, study PRJEB20133) | metagenome | reverse complement strand
CGTTGGCAATTTCAGCAACTGTGCCAGCAACTGTGGCAATGGCGCCAGCAAGGCATGACGGTGCCTGGCATCCGGCTGGAATTATCAGCACTGCAATTACAACAACCTGATTTAGTCGCCTACCTGTTGCACCATCTGCAGGAATGGCAGTTGGATCCGGCGTTGTTTTCACTGATGATCGATGAAACTTATTATCTGGAGCAACCAGGCCTTGCCCACAAACAAATGGAAGCTTTGGCCAAGGCCGGTTTTTCGTTATGGTGGCTGCATTTTGGCGATGGCCAGACCCCCCTGTTTTTATTACAACAACGCTACTGGACCGGTGTTATTCTGGCGGCTGGTGCGGTGGCCGAGCTGGAAAATGACGACCAAAAACGCCATTTGTGCAGTTGCCTGATCCGTCTGGCAGCATCACAACAGCTCAGAGTGTCTGCGCTGCAGATTGATAACGAAATGCAGGGTTATTTGCTGCATGTGATGGGATGTCAGCTTGGCACAGGCCTGTTATTTGGCCAGGCGCAGAATGCAGGGCAAATCAGCAAGATTTTAATGATTGAGCAACAGACACAAAAAACCGGCTAAACAGCCGGCTTTTTGTCGATATAAAAGCAGCCATCACGGCTGATTTTTTATTCGTCGCGTTTTTCCCTGCCAAGCAAGTCAATAGCAGCTGCGCGGGCATCTTTACCCTGATATAACACCTGATAAATTTGCTCGGTAATGGGCATCTCGACACCAACGCGGGTAGCCAGATTAAATACTTCTTTGGCATTGCGGTAACCTTCCACCACCTGGCCAATAGAAGTCATTGCCTCTTCCACACCAGCACCTTGCCCCAGCAACAAACCAAAACGTCTGTTACGGGATTGGTTGTCGGTACAGGTTAAAACCAAATCACCTAAACCAGCCATGCCCATAAAGGTTTCTTTTTGAGCACCCAAGGCACAACCCAAGCGGCACATTTCTGCCAAACCCCGGGTGATCAGCGCAGTGCGGGCATTGGCTCCAAAACCAATACCGTCAGCCATGCCGGCGCCTATCGCAATGACGTTTTTCACTGCCCCGCCCAACTGCACACCAATAAAATCGGGATTGGTATACACCCGGAAAGTACGGCCACAATGCAATAAATCAGAGAGCACAGTAATAAATTCAGGATCAGTGGACGACAGCGAAATTGCCGTTGGCAAGCCTTGCGCCAGCTCTTTGGCAAAAGTCGGGCCTGACAAGACCGCCAGAGACACCTCATCTCCAAGAATATCTCGGGCGACATCCTGCAACAGACGACCGGTGTCGGGTTCTAAACCTTTGGTTGCCCAGGCCACACGGGCATGGGGTAACAAATAAGGTTTAATTTGTTTTAAGGTGTCAGCAAAAGCATGACTTGGCACCACCACCAGCACGTTCTGGCTGGCGGCAACAGCCGATGGCAGATCGGATGTTACCGCTAAAGTATCCGGCAGTTTGATATCCGGCAGATACTTATGGTTGATCCGATCTTGTTGCATCGCAGCAATATCTTGTTTACTGCGGCCCCACAACAGGGTCTGGTGACCATTACGCGCCAGACAAATAGCCAGCGCTGTGCCGTATGAACCGGCGCCTAAAACTGTGATAGCCGCAGACATAACAAAAGCTGTATTAGTTTGGCAGCTGAGCTTGCGCTTCAGCCTGGCGCTGCTGCATATATTGTGCAAACAGGGCGTCGAAGTTTACCGGGGCCAGGTTCAGTTGTGGGAAAGTACCACGGTTCACCAGGCTTGATACTGCTTCACGGGCATACGGGAACAGAATGTTCGGGCAGAAAGCTGCCAGCATATGCGCCATTTGGGCATCATTTAACGCTGGTACTGAAAAAATACCGGCTTGTTGCACTTCACATAAAAACGCAGTTTCCTGACCGATAGTTGCCGTCACAGTCAGCGACAACACCACTTCAAAAGTATTGTCATCCAGTTTTTCGCTGCGGGTGTCCAGGTCTAACTTCACTTCCGGCGTCCACTCTTTGCGGAAAATTGCCGGAGAATTTGGCGCTTCAAATGAAACGTCTTTTACGTAAATACGCTGAATTGCAAACTGAGCCTGCTGCGCGTCTGCAGCTACATTGTTTTGTTCGTCGGCCATGATGTGTCCTAGCTGAATTGATTGTTGTTATTTAAAAAGCAGAGTGTCCAGTTTTCCCTGCGCTTCAAGCGCGTGGAGATCGTCACAGCCACCAATATGTTGTTCATCAATAAAAATCTGCGGCACTGTCGTGCGGCCACCGGCTTTATTGATCATTTCCGGGCGAAGCTCTGGCTGTTCATCAATTTTGAATTCCTGAAACTGCACAGCTTTAGCGGTTAATAATGCTTTTGCGCGAACACAATACGGGCAATAGGCTTTAGTGTAAATAGTGACACTGGCTTGGTTCATTACTGCAAATCCTGTTATTTTTTCACCACAGGTAAATTAGCTTCTTGCCATTTGCCCATGCCACCACGCAGTACAGCAACCTTGCTAAAACCAGCCTGGATCAGCTGTTTTGCTGCGCCCTGAGCCGACATGCCGGCCTGACAGATGACAATAATGGGTGCGTCTTTATTTTTTTCAAGGGTAGCGATCTGGCTGGAAAATTGTGCCAGTGGCATATTGCGCGCACCGGTAATATGACCCTTTTTAAAATCGTCAGCGCTGCGGATATCTACCAGCTGCGCGTCTTCTCTGTTCACTTTAATGGTTAGTTCAGTGGGGGTCACAAACTGAATTTTTGATACCAAGGACTGCACCCAGCTGACCAGCAGCGCAATTAAAATACCTGCCCAGGCCAGGCTGAGATAAGGATGATTACCGGCAAATTCGAGGTACTGTTGCATCAATTTAGCTTCCGTTATCCGATGATTTGGCGCCGAGTATAACGGCTTTCAGGGCCAAAAACAGCCCTGCACCCGCCGCGCCGGACTGAAATTGCCACTCTTTGCCCCCGGTTGCACAATATCTGAACAAGGACGATTGGAGTCGCAGCTAAATTTCGGTAAGATGAATTCAAAATGATGATCAAGCAACAAGACGTGGAGTTGTAATGGCAAAGTCGGTGAAACCTTTGGTACTTCTGATTTTAGATGGTTGGGGTTATCGTGAAGATCCAACAGACAACGCCATAGTTCAGGCCAATACCCCGGTGATGGACAGACTGTGGCGGGATTATCCACACAGCCTGATTTCCGGCTCCGGTATGGATGTGGGTTTACCTGAAGGTCAGATGGGCAACTCCGAAGTTGGTCATGTCAATCTGGGTTCAGGACGGGTGGTATATCAGGATTTTACCCGCATCACCAAAGCCATTCAGGACGGTGACTTTTATCAGAACCCTGTGCTGGTGAACGCAGTGCGCAGTGCAGCTCAGGCTGGCAAAGCCGTACATTTAATGGGTTTGTTATCGCCAGGTGGTGTGCACAGCCACGAAGAACACTTAATCGCCATGATAGAACTGGCCGCCCGCGAAGGCGCCAAAGCCATTTACCTGCACGCCTTTTTAGATGGCCGCGACACACCACCACGTAGCGCAGAAGCCTCACTCAAAAGAGTGGCCGCAAAATTTAATGAGCTTGGCATGGGTCAGATTGCCTCAGTGATTGGCCGTTATTATGCGATGGACAGGGACAAACGCTGGGACAGGGTACAGCAAGCTTATGATTTGATTGTAGATGGTAAAGCTGATTATCAGTTTAACGATGCTGTCAGTGCGTTGCAGGCGGCCTATCAGCGTGATGAAAACGACGAATTTGTCAAAGCCAGTGTGATTCTGGGCCAGGACGGCAAACCTGTGCTGCTGCAGAATGGTGATGCACTGATTTTTATGAACTTTCGTGCCGACCGTGCCCGTCAGTTCAGCCGCACCTTTACCGACAGCGATTTCCAGGGTTTTGTCAGAAACCGCCAGCCTCAGTTAGCCGCTTTTGTGCAGCTGACCGAATACGCCGCCGATATCAAAGCGCCGGTTGCTTATCCACCAACCAGCCTGAATAACGTGTTGGGTGAATGGCTGGCCAAACATCAGAAAACCCAGCTGCGGATTTCAGAAACTGAAAAATACGCCCACGTCACCTTCTTTTTCAGTGGTGGCAGAGAGGAAGTCTTCCCTGGTGAAGACCGTATTCTGGTGCCATCCCCTGCGGTCGCCACCTATGACTTGCAACCTGAGATGAACTCCACTTTGCTCACTGACAAACTGGTAGAAGCCATTCACAGTGGCAAATATGACGTCATTATTTGTAACTACCCCAATGGCGATATGGTGGGTCATACCGGCATTTTATCCGCCGCTATTAAAGCAGTAGAAGCTGTTGATCATTGTATCGGCCGGGTGGTGGAAGCACTCGCCGAGGTGGGGGGTGAATGTATTATCACAGCCGACCATGGTAATGCCGAACAAATGGTCGACCATGAATCGGGCCAGGCGCATACAGCACACACCAGTGACCCGGTGCCATTAATTTATGTTGGCCGCAGCGCCACCGCAGTCGAAGGCGGTATTTTAAGTGATATAGCGCCCACTATGCTGCAATTGATGGGCATGCCGGTTCCGGCCGAAATGACCGGCAAATTGTTGTTTAAACTCAATTGAGTATGCCGGTGCGCTCGTTATTTCCTGCACCACTGTTGCTGAGCCTGCTGATGCTCAGCACAGTGTATGACAGCACAGCCTGGGCACAACAAAGCACCGCCAGTGCCCGTAAAGAGCTGGAGTCGTTGCAGCAGGAAATTAAACAAACCGAACGTCAGCGCCGCGACCAACGTCAGGCGCTGAAGCGGGCTGAAGCTGAGCTGAAAAAAGCGGATCAGGTGCTGGCTGAAGCCAGTCAGGCTGTCAGAGCAGAACAGGACAAACTGCAGACATTACAGCAACAACAGCAGCAGCTGGAACAACAGCAGCAGCAACTGGAACAACAACGGCAACAACAGCAACAGTTGCTGGCCGCTCAGGTGAAAGCCGCTTATCAGGTCGGTGGCCACGATTACACCCAACTGCTGTTAAATCAGCAGGATGCCAGTAAACTCGAGCGGCTGCTTACCTATTACCAATATTTTAATAACGCCAGAATGCAGCAGCTGACTGCGCTGAAAACCACAGTGGATGAACTGGCGGCACTGAAGCAACAAGCCGACAGCAACAGGCTGGAGCAGGAACAGCGCCTGGCGCAGTTGACAGCGCAGCAGCAGGAATTGGCTGCAGCCCGTAAAAATCAGCATGCTTCGGTTCAGCAGCTGCAGGCGCTATTGCAGGACCAAAAACAACAGCTGGAATACTTAAAAAGTAACGAACAAAGCCTGCAGGCCACTATTGCCAAGCTGAAAGCTCAGGCCGCCAATCGCCGGTTAAAGCACAGTGGAAAAACCGGCTCTTTACCCTGGCCTGTAAAAGGCGCCATTAGCCAGCAGTTTGGTGCTCAGCAAGGCGGCGGCATGACCGCCAGCGGCGTGATTATTCAGGCGCCAACCGGCACTGCAGTAAAAGCTGTGGCTGATGGTCAGGTGATTTATGCCGATTGGCTCAAAGGTTATGGCTGGGTCACAGTGGTCGATCACGGCAACGGCCTGATGAGTTTGTATGGCAATAATCAGACTTTGTTAAAAACACCGGGTGAAGTGGTGAAATCAGGCGATACCCTGGCACTGGTCGGTCAGAGCGGTGGACAAAATGCCGCCGGACTTTATTTTGAAATCCGGCAAAAAGGGTCTGCGGTCAATCCTTTACGCTGGTTGCGGGCCCCTTAGTCAGGCATAATAGGCCTCGTATCATTTAGTTTGCTGCAGCCTTGCAGCCTTTTGGCGGTGAAATAACCTTCTGTGCGTAAATTCCGTTTTTTCTGCCTGTTGGCGTTTTTTTGTGTGGCTGCCAAAGCCCAGACCTTACCGCCCAAAGTTGCCATTATTATTGACGATATCGGCTTTCAAAAAGCCGATCCGTTATTAATTAAACTGCCCTATCAGCTGACTTTTGCCGTGATGCCTTTTACTCCGCAGGGTAAAGAAATGGCGGAACTTGCCACAGCACAGCAAAAAGAAGTGATGTTGCATATGCCGATGGAAGCGGTGGCGCAAAATCATTTGCTCGGCAAAGGCGCACTCAGAAAACAAATGTCAAAAGCACAGGTGCAACAGGCGCTACAAAAAGCTCTGGCTGAAGTGCCGCAAGCTGTGGGTGTGAATAATCATATGGGTAGTTTATACACCAGCCTGGCCGAACCTATGTTATGGACTATGCAGGTAATGGCTGAGCGCCAGCTGTATTTTATCGACAGTAAAACCACCAACCGCAGCGCTGTTGGCAAGGCGACGAGTCAATATCAGGTGAAAAGCCGCAGCCGTGATATTTTCCTGGATAACGATAAATCTTATCAGGCGCTGGACCGGCAATTTAATCAGCTGTTAAAACTCGCCAAACAGCAGGGCAGCGCTATTGCCATTGGTCACCCCTACCCTGAAACCTATCGTTATTTACGCCGCAACCTGAGCAGGCTCAAAGCCGAAGGCATTGAACTGGTACCGGTATCACAATTGTTAGCACTGCCTGCACCAGTTGTTACGGCGCACAAGCCAACACAGCCCACAACCTCTGTGGTTGCAACTACAGCAACAAACGACGCTGCCACTACAGCCCCTGCAACAGAGTCTGCAACTACCGGTCATCAGGCACAAAGCGGTAAACGACAGCTGAAGTTATCGCCTAAACCTGAACAAAACCATAGTGTTGTCGCAGGCTCTGGTTCTGTCAGTCTGGTATACCCTGAAACCTCAGAAAGTACCGGCAAGACTGAACCCCATCAGCCAGACACTCAACCAGCAGAACTGCTGATTTGGCATCCGCCTTATCGCACTGATTTGGCGGGATTTAGTGTACCGGCAGATGTGCCACACGAACCCCAATGGCGTTTTTTGCTCAGCACTCCGGCCACTAAAACCGAGTTAATTCCCTTGGGCGGCTTATTGCTGTTGCGGTAAAGAATACGCAGTTGCAGTTATTGCTCAGCGTCTGCGATTCCCTGTCTAAGGTTGGCCACTCTGATGCCGCTTTATTTACAGACTGAATTGGCGTAACAGCAAAAAACCAGGCACCAGAGCGCAAGTAGTGTTAATAAAAAAGGCAGCCGAAGCTGCCTTTTTGCTGAGTACAATATTGTCAGTTAAGCGGCATCAACCATAGCGGCATGCAACTTTTTCATCGCATTTTTTTCCAGCTGACGAACACGTTCAGCCGAGACCTGATAACGGTCTGCCAGTTCCTGTAACGTCAGTTTCTGGTTATCCAGCCAACGGGCGCGGATAATATCCTGGCTGCGCTCATCCAGCGTACGAACTGCGGCTTGCAGACGTTCAATGGCAGCACCTTCAGACTGATCTTCTTCAAAGTTATTGGCTAAATCTGATGATTTATCCTGCAGATAAAATACCGGCGCATTAAAATTGCTTTCGTCATCATCGTCCTGAGCATCAAAAGGCATGTCGTGATTGCTCATCCGCGATTCCATCTCACGCACTTCGTATTCAGGCACACCTAAAGACTCAGCGACGTTTTTCACTTCTTCCTGGCTGAACCAGCCTAAGTTTTTCTTGGCTTTGCGCAGATTAAAAAACAACTTACGTTGGGCTTTGGTGGTGGCCACTTTCACGATACGCCAGTTTTTCAGCACAAATTCGTGAATTTCGGCTTTGATCCAATGTACGGCAAAAGAAACCAGACGCACGCCAACAGTCGGGTCAAAACGTTTGACCGCTTTCATCAGGCCGATATTGCCCTCCTGAATTAAATCGCCAATTGGCAGGCCATAACCTGAATAACTACGGGCGATATGCACCACAAAACGTAAATGCGACATAATTAACTGGCGGGCCGCTTCTAAATCACCATGCTGCTGCAGGCGTTCCGCTAATGAACGTTCTTCCTCGGCAGACAGCATCTGGATACTGCTGACCGCATGGGTATAAGCCTCAAGGCTTCCGCTACCAGCGACCGACAGTGTCATAAGTTGGGATGCTTTTGTCATGTAAACAGCTCCTGCAAGGATTAAAGTGGAATCATCTTAGCACTCTTTGATTGAGAGTGCTAAACGAAGTTCCATCATTTTAAGATCCGAATCTTATAAACAGCTGTTTTTCAGAATATCAAAGCATAAGTTAATTCAGATTTTTGCGATATGCTCAAAACAGTAGTCACAGCCTTTTATCTACCCCCACAGATCTAACAGCCGCTAATTACAAGGCCTCCGGCTATATCGCCGCAGAGCAGGAGTTGCAGTATGTATTGTTATATGGCACGCCAGCCTATTCTGGATGCGCAAAAAAACTTATACGGCTATGAGTTGTTGTTCCGGGACGGAGAGTCCAATGCTTTTCCTAATATCAATGATGATGAAGCAACCTCTAAACTCATCACCGAACATCACTTATTGATGGGTGTGGAAAAAATCACCGGTGGCCAGTTGGCCTTTATCAATTTTTCTGCAGATACGCTTATCCATCATTTTCCAACTTCAATTAATCCCAAAAGTATGGTGATTGAAATTCTGGAAACTGTACCTATCAGCAGTGAACTGATGACCGCCTGCAAACAGTTGCATGGCATGGGTTATCAGCTGGCGCTGGACGATCACGATTTTGACCCCAAATGGGATATTTTTCTGCCTTATATCAGCATCATTAAAGTGGACGTACAGCAATTTAATCTGCTGCAAATCAGCAAATATGTGTCTCGGGTAAGGCACTATAACGTTACGCTGCTTGCCGAGAAGGTGGAAACCGCCGAAGAATTTAACAAACTTCGCCAGCTGGGTTTTCAATTATTTCAGGGTTACTTTTTTGCAAGACCGGAAATGCTGAAACATAAAAACATCAGCAGCAGCAAGCTGAACCTGATGTTGTTGATTGCGGAAGCCAGCAAAGTTGAGCTGAACTTTGACGACTTGTCGCATATCGTCGAACGCGACTTAGGTTTGTCCTATAAGCTGCTGCGTTTTGTCAACAGCGCCAGTTTTGCCAGGGAAAAACCTATAGGCTCGCTGAAACACGCCATGGTGTATATGGGCGAAGCGGAACTGAAAAAGTTTATCGCTTTATTGGCGCTGGCCAACCTGGCGGAAAATAACGGCAGTGAACTTTTAAATATGTCGGTAGTACGGGCCCGGTTTTGCGACCAGTTAGCCGCCTTAAACCAGGACGAGCTCAACCCACCTTCGGCTTTTTTAACCGGCTTGTTTTCGCTGGTGGATGCTTTACTCGAGCAGCCGCTTGCCGGTTTGTTGCAGGACTTACCTATATTGCCGGAAATAAAATCGGCTTTGCTGGAGCACAGCGGCAAGCTCGGTCAGTATCTGGAACTTGCCAAAGCTTTTGAAAGAGCCGACTGGGATAGCCAGCAACAACTCACCCGACAGGTTCTGAATAAAGCCATTGATTTAAGCCCGGTTTATCTGGAAGCGGTAGATTGGGCCCATGGTTTAATGTTAACAGCCAGAGAAGAAGATAAAGTGTAAAGAAAAAAGCGCTCAGTCTGTGCTGAGCGCTATTCATCAAGATTAAGGTTCAATCGCCTTAATATGGCTGCGCACCGCGATATAAGAACCGACCAGTCCTAAAGTCACCGCAATCAGCATCAGATAACCAAACTCACGTAAACTCAGTGAGTTCAGCACAAAGTCGCTTTGATACAACTGGGTAACAGTGGCAATGGCACCTTGCAACCACCAGAGCATCAGTTCAACCACCAGAAAGGCCAAAAAGCCACCAAAAACACCAAGCCAGATGCCGGTATACAAAAATGGCCGCTGGATAAATGCATCAGTAGCGCCCACCAGTTTCATCACTTCAATTTCGGCCTTTTTATCCATAATCGACAAACGAATGGTATTACCAATCACCAACAGCGCTGCACTAAGCAGCAGCACAGCTATGGTATACACCGCCTGCTGCATCAGGTTCATTAATGCTGCCAGCCGTTCCAGCCAGCTGATATCGAGTTTTGCCAGCTCGACAAAACGTTCTTTTTCCAGCTTATGCATTAAGGCTTCAGCTGATGCCGGCTGATTTTTCTTTGGCGTCACCAGAAGCACATCGGGTAGTGGGTTTTGATCGAGGAAAGCTAAAGCCTCACCAAAACCCGACTGCTGTTTAAACTCAGCCATTGCCGCCGCTTTATCAATCAGCCGCACTTTGGCCACTTCAGCATCGCCTTGTAACAAAGTGACAAGCGTGGCGATATCGGTGGCGCTGGCATCATTTTTTAAAAATAAACTGATTTCAAAAGATTCGTCATAACTGCGGCTGACCTGCTGCACGTTTTTCACCAGCAAATGCAAAGTGGTCGGCAGCGTCATACTGATCCCAAGCACTGCCACAGTGATCAAAGCCCAGAGCGGGCTGCGCCATAATTCACCCAGACTGGTTATCGCCTGACGCACATGGGTGAGCACGCCGCGCAGCAATTTTTGCAGCACATTCGGCTGACTGGCAGTAGCACCAACGGCACGGCCGGCAAACAGCATACTCATTCTGCGTCCTCCTGATGCGTCAGGCCATCGTTGATCATCTTGCCGCCTTTGAGTGTCATAGTGCGGTAGCGCATCCTCGCAATCAGGCCCAAATCGTGACTTGCCACCAACACAGAAACGCCGGCCTGATTAAAGGCTTCAAATACCCGCATAATGTCTTTGGAGAGATCAGGGTCCAGGTTGCCGGTGGGTTCGTCGGCCAGCAGCAGCGGCGGTTTATTCACCACAGCACGGGCAATGCCAACCCTTTGTGCTTCACCACCGGATAAAGTGGCGGGCAGACAACGTGCTTTATCCAGCAACCCAACCTGATCCAGCGCTGCGTGTACTCTTTTGGCCATTTCACGGCCGGTAAAACCTTCAATCACCAGAGGCAGTGCCACATTGTCAAACACACTGTGGTTCATCAAAAGCCGGTGATCCTGAAATATCATGCCAACATCACGGCGCACATAAGGAATTTGTCTGGCTTTCACCGTGCTTAAATCCACGCCGTTAATAAACACCTTACCGGCGGATGGACGTTCAATCAGACTGATCAGTTTAAGCAGGGTACTTTTACCAGCGCCGGAGTGGCCGGTCAGAAATGCCATTTCACCTTTGGCCAGTTCAAAACTGACCCTGTCCAATGCCACAAAACCGCCGCTGTAACCTTTGCTGACCTGCTCAAAACGCAGCATGTTCAGAATTCCTTATTAAATAATGCCCGGATAAAGTCTTTGCTGTTAAACACCCGCAGGTCGTCAATACTTTCGCCCACACCTATGTAGCGGATGGGTAACTTAAACTGGTCGGCAATCGCAAAAATAACCCCGCCTTTGGCGGTGCCGTCCAGCTTGGTCAGTGAAATACCTGTCAGTTCAACAGCTTCATGGAACAACTTTGCCTGACTTAACGCATTTTGACCAGTGCCGGCATCTAAAGTCAGCATCACTTCATGTGGTGCTGCGCCGTTGATTTTTTTCATCACCCGGACGATTTTTTTCAGCTCTTCCATTAAATGGGCTTTGTTCTGCAGCCGCCCTGCGGTGTCGGCAATCAGCACATCAATTTTGCGCGCTTTGGCCGCCTGATAAGCATCAAAAATCACTGAAGCACTGTCGGCACCTGAATGCTGGGCAATCACCGGAATTTGGTTACGCTCACCCCACACCTGCAACTGCTCAACAGCAGCAGCACGGAAAGTGTCACCGGCCGCCAGCATCACAGATTTGCCCTGCTGTTTAAATTGCTGTGCCATTTTGCCGATAGTGGTGGTTTTACCCACACCATTGACGCCCACCATTAAAATCACAAAAGGACCGTCTTTGTGTTCAACCTGCAGCGGTTGCTCCACCACATCCAGCAGCTCAGCCATTTCCTGCTGCAGTTTTTCATACAGGCTGTCGGCGTCTTTTAACTGGCGACGGTCGGCATGTTGCACCAGCTGTTTAATCAGTTTCTGACTAGTGTCCACGCCGACATCGGCCATTAATAACTGGGTTTCCAGCTCTTCATATAAATCATCATCAATTTTTTTACCGAGGAACAAACTGGCTAAACCGTTGCCCAGGTTCTGACTGGTTTTGCTTAAGCCTTGTTTGAGCCTGGCAAAAAAGCCCGGTTTTTTCTCGGTAGTGATTTGTGCCGGTTGTGTCGTGACTGCTACAGGTGCAGAGGAGGCACTGTCAGGCGCTGTTGCAGATATTGCTGTTACCGGTGAAGAAGGCTCTGGCTGTGCAACTTTGATGACGGTTTCTTCTGCTGGTGGCACTGTAACGGCCGGAACCGCTGAAACTGGCTGCTGTAAAACAGGCTGCCCGACAAGTTGTTCAGTACCAGGCTGAGTTGCAGTTTCAGCAACTTCGCTATCCTGAGCCTTCAACGCAGTCTGCTCATGTTGAGTTGCCGTTACTTCAAGGCTTGTTAATGCAGCGGCTTGTGCTGCTGTTGCCTGCTCAGGTTCCGCGGGCTGTGGTTTCGCCGCCATAGGTTTGGGCTGCGCCAATTGCGGTTCAGGCTGCGCTGACTGCTGTTCGGCAGGCAATTCAACTGCTGGTTGTTCTGTCACTTGCGCTTGTGGTTTTTTACCAAAGCCAAGCCAGGAAAAGAGTTTGTTAGGTTTTGTCATAGGGTTCGCTGTCAGAATACGGAAACTCAGGTAAAATCGCCGCTTATACTAACACCTTTATTATTCAGGCATAAACACCAGATGAAAGCGCGTCGCCCCGCAGCAAATGCCCCTACCCACAATGGCCCAGGTTTTGTCCGTATTATCAGCGGCCAATGGCGCGGCCGGCGTTTGCCGGTGCTTAATGCACAAGGGTTAAGACCCACCACAGACAGAGTGAAAGAAACTTTATTTAACTGGTTAATGCAGGACACCGCCGGCCGCACTGTGCTGGACTGTTTCAGCGGCAGCGGCAGCCTGGCATTGGAAGCGCTGTCGCGCCACGCCAACTTCGCCACCCTGGTGGAGCTAGACAAAACAGCGGTAAAACAGCTGCAACAACATCTGCAAACCTTAAAGTGCAACAATGCCGAAGTGATTGCTGGCAGTTGCCTTGTCTATCTGCAGCAGGCAGCAAAAAGGCAATATGATTTGGTGTTTTTAGACCCGCCATTCCGGCAGAACTTATTATTGCCTTGTGCCACCTTGCTGGAACAACAGTCCTGGTTAAGTGACAATGCGCTGATTTATGTCGAATGTGAAAAAGAACTGCCGGTTGCCCAGTTGCCGGCGAACTGGCGGCCCATCAAAGAAAGTGTGGCAGGCCAGCTGGCATATCGGTTATATCAGCGCGAGCAGCCTGAATAAATTGCAGCACGCTCATCACCCTATAAAAATTCAAACAAAAAGCCCGGTCAGTTTGACCGGGCTTTTTGTTTTTCGTCTTCAGGCGACGTAAACCGTCGTCTGAAGCTTGATTAAGCTTTGTTGGCTTTTCTGCGACGCAGCATCAGACCGGCTAATGCCAGACCGAACAGACCAAATACACCTGGCTCAGTCACAGGGATCTGAGTACAAGGAACACCCGGTGTTGGCACACAAGCTAAGTCACCACCGTTTACGGTTAAGGTTGCTTTACCTAAAGTGACTAACCAGCCAGCATTGTTCTGGTCAATATTCATCCGCACTTTTAAACCAGCATTTACCTGGCTTTGTGCCCAGCTATAACCAGTTAAGTCAAAATCAGTAAAAGCCCAGATGTCGCTTGCGCCGGCCAGGTAACCCAGGCTCAGCCATGAAGTACCGTCAAATACCGAAATAGCGTCCAGTTCACCCGAGTCAAAATCCACGTCAAACGCAGAAATACTCAGTTTGATATTGGTAAACAAACCAGCCAGTGGGTTGTGGATCCACTCCCAATCCTGATTCTGGTCGCGGTAGAAAGGCGAGCTGTATTTATTGCCATCAGAATCAACAAAATATTCAGATGCGTTGTTGTTGCTGTATTCCTGCACATCAGTGATAGGCGCAGCCATAGCAGCAGAAGACATTAAAGCGATTGCGGCGGCAAAACCTGCAAACAATTTCCCAAAGTTATTCGTCATGTTGAAGTTCTCCAGAACTTTTTGAATTACACCAAGCAATGTGCCAGCTGTGCTGACCGGGTCGCAGGTATTGCAGCCAGAGTCCGACCCGACTGTGTGAGGTCAAACGCCAATCATCCTGCGCTGCGATCTGTTAGCAAAAATGAGGCCAACAATTAAAATAAATAATCAATTGATTTTAAAGGATAAAATAAACAAAACTCGCATTGTGAAAATTATATGTAAAAAATTTTGACGCATAAAATTCACAAAAAGGTACAAGTTGCGCATTTTTCAAACATGCACATTTATATGACCGGATCCAGCCAAACAGAACTCTGGTGCTAAAGTCGTGAAGTGGGTTTTAAACTGCTGTTTTTATGAAAATAAGTGGCAATACACAGAGTCTGGTTTTGCGGCAGGGAAAATAAATTGCTGTTGTCAGCTGTCTAGTTTTGGCGGCTCAGGTGCTGTTGTGATAAGTGCGCCACAATAAACCAGCATGAAGTGGCTGCGGGTTGCAGTGGTGTATTACTGCATCCCGACTCAGCCCATCTGAGAGTGTTTAGTTGGCGCCAGGGTTTAATTCCATACCAAGGTTGGTCACACCCTGCTCTGCCACCCAGGCTTTGAGCTTTTGTACTTCAGCACGACCAAACTCGTTGATTTCACTACAGATATCGATCAGCTCGGCCAAACAGTCCATTTCGTAGCACATCAGCTCATGCTCACGTACTACCTTTTTCAGCTCGGCTTCTGAGGTAATATCCAGATCGGCAGATTCATGTTCGATCAGCCGTGCTACCGAAGCCTGAGAGATTTTGGCCACATTAATAAATTCAGTGCTGTCTTGCTGCGTAATGCCGCTCAGCATCATATCCAGAGCTGTAATAGCATCGAGCGCTGGATAAACACCAAAAATATCAAAATGACTGACTTCAGGGGTCACCAGTTCCAGCTCTTCCTGCAAACGGTCAAAGTTAATTTTGGCTCTTTTTACCTGCAACCATTCCCAGACCAAATCCAGCACATGACGGGGCAAAGCCGCATCACCAAAAGCAGTGACTTCGGCAAACAGCTGATAACTTGGGATCATTCTTTCCAGCAAAGTGGCCGCCACTGCGCCTTGCTGATAGAAGCTTAAATCACGCATGCGCTGGAAATTATTGGCTTTTGAATTCATGCAATTCTCTTATCTGACAAGCAGTTGCCCTGAGGGCAGTTTCAGGGCAGCTATGATACACAAGGCAGGCAGGCAGAACCAGCATCAAAGCCGGTTCAACCTGAAGTTGCATTGAGCTGACGCTGGGCATATTCAAACTTCAGCCGGTATTCGGTCAGCTGCTGCTCCAGCGTCTGCTGTTGTTGCAGACTGTCCTGCTCCAGCTGGTGCAGCTGCTGGCGCAACACTCTGATGGTTTCCCTGGACTGATCGCCTTCATTTTGTTGCCGCTCTTCCAGCGCCTGCTGCCTGGTCTGGGCTCGGAACAACTGACTTTCCAGCTTATGCTGCAACGTCGACCATTCCTGCTCTTTTTCCTGTAACGCCAGCAGCTGCTGCCGGGTTTCGGCCAGTGCAGCAGCGGCCTGGGTCAGTTCGGCAGAAGCTGACTGCTGCTGATGTTGCTGTTCGGCCAGGCTGGCACTGAGCTGCTGCTTTTCCTGTTCCAGCTGTTCAAATTGCTGCAAGCGGATTTTCAGTTCCTGCTGCAGTTGCTGATCAATCACAGTGATTTGATTCAGCTGCACCGCCATTGCATTCACCTGTTGCTGGTATTGATCCAGCTGCTGCTGCAGTTGCGCCATTTCCTGCTGATGATTTGTGGCTTGTTGCGCCAATGCCTGTTGCAGGGTTTCTTCGGCGGTTTGTTGTTGCGCGGCCCACAAGGCACTGGTTTGTTGTTGCTGTTGATCCAGCTGTTGTTGCAACGCCAGTTGTTGTGCTGTTGCCTGCTGTAGCTTTTGCTCTGCAGTCTGTAATTGCTGCTGCACTGCCAGCAGTTGCGCGTCGCGCTCTGCCAGCTGCTGCGACAGATTGCCGGCCTGCTCACTTTGTTGTTGTTGCAGTTGTTCTAAACTGGCCTCGGTCTGCGCCAGCTTCTGCAGCAGTAGCGTATGCTGTTGTTGCGCTTCAGCCAATGCCTGCTGATGTTGTGTCAACTCAGCTTTTAACTGGGTATTGTGCTGCTGCTGTTTATCCAGTTGTTGTTGCCACTGACTGGTGACACTGGCCTGCTGCAACTGGGCATCCTGCAATTCGGTGCGCAGCTGCTGAATTTGCAACTGCAGTGCATCACGCTCTGAGGTGACCTGATGTAAGGCGCTTTCCAGTAACTGATTGCCGGACTCGCTGGCTTGTTGTTGCTGTTTTTCCAGCTCCAGCACCCGGTATTTTTCCGCTTTAAAGTCGTCCTGGCTTTGTTTGAGCTGCACAGCGAGGCGCTGCATCGCAGCCAAAGCTTCTTCTTTTTCGTCCTGAAACTGCCTGAGCTGTTGCTGGCTTTGCTGTTGCTGCTTTTCTGCTGCAGCCAGCTGCTGTTTCAGCAAAGAGCACTCAGCTTCCAGCTGCTGTTGCTGTGCACTGGCTCCATCAGCGGCACTTTGTTGTGAATGCAGTTGCAACTGTTGTTGTTCTAGTTTTTGTTGCCACTGCTGCTCAACCTGCTGACGCACCGAAGCGGTCAGTTGTTCCAGCAATTGTTGTTGTTGACTTAATAACTGACCGGAAAAATCTACCAGTGCGGTTTCAAGTTGTTGTTGTGCGGTTTGGACCAGAGTCTGTTCAGGTTGCTCTGTGTTATTTTTTACGACGGCCTGCATCTGTTAATCCCATTTAAAATAATGGCTGATGCCATTTAACAACATTTGTACTGCAATTATCACTAAAATCATACCCATTAATCTTTCCATCGCGGTCAGACCACGTTCGCCCAGCACTCTGTGCAACATGGGCGCAAATAATAAAATGGCTGAACTCACCAGCCAGGCGCCTACTAAAGCCAGGGTCCAGTCCATCATCTGACCAGGCTGCTGATTGGCCAGCAAAATAAGTGCAGCCAGAATTGAAGGCCCGGCAATCATTGGCACAGCCAGCGGAAATAAAAAAGGTTCTTCACCTTCTTTTAAACCGGCCAAACCACCCGGCGGCGGAAAAATCATCCGGATGGCGATTAAAAACAGGATAATACCACCGGCAATACTCACCGCTTCTTCTTTGACCCCAAGCAGGCCCAAAAAGCTCTGCCCGCCGTACAAAAACATTAATAAAATAATCAGCGACAAAATAAGTTCACGGATTAAAACGATACGGCGGCGTTCGGGTTTTAAGTCTTTTAAAATAGCCACCACAATCGGCAGGTTGCCCAGAGGGTCCATGATCAAAAACAATGTCAGCATCGCACTCCATAAATCAACGGCCATGCTGCACCTCCGGGGCGGTTTTATTTGGCTGAAGTCAGTGTAATATGAGTTCAGATTTCAAGCGAATCAAATTGTTGCAGTGATTTAGCTGCAAAATTCAGCACCATTGGAGCAGACACATGACCCTCACCACCCCGGCTTTGTTATTTCCTGCCATCTCGTTATTGCTGCTGGCTTATACCAACAGGTTTCTGGTGTTAGCTCAACTGATCCGCCAGCTGAACGAACGAGAAGGCGATCAGGTACGGGATCTGGCCAAAAGACAAATTGAAAATCTGCGTCAGCGTATTGTGCTGATCCGCTCGATGCAGCGCTGGGGGGTGATTAGTTTTGTACTTTGTACTTTGTCGATGTTCAGTTTATTTTTAAACTGGACTCTGGCCGGCCAATGGTGTTTTGGAGCCAGTTTAGTCTGCCTGATGTTAAGCCTGTTGATTTCGTTATATGAAATTCAGATCTCCTGTCACGCTATTAATATCGAACTGGAATCACTGGAAAATCGCTGAAAACCATTTTTCTGCGATGCAACAGCTGCCAATATGTTAATTGTCAGCCATAGTTAACATTAACTTTGTATTAAGCTGAGCCTATGAGCAACCAAGACTTTTTATTCAGTCAGGACACTGCCATCAGTTGGGCAACTGAAACGGCCCCATCTCCAACCGGTCAAAAACCATGGCAGGTACTGATTGTGGATGATGACGAAAGCATTCATCAAATCACCAGTCTGGTGCTGCGTGGATTTCAGTTTGAACACCGCAATGTAGAACTTATTCATGTGTACAGCGCCCGTGAAGCGCGTGCTGTATTACAGACCAACCCGGGTATTGCTGTTGCCATTATTGACGTAGTCATGGAAACCAATCATGCGGGGCTGGATCTCATCAAAACCATCCGCTCTGAGCTGAACCAACATCAAATCCGGCTGATTTTGCGTACCGGCCAGCCCGGTGAGGCACCGGAAGAAAGTGTGATCCGCGATTACGACATTAACGACTATAAAAACAAAACCGAAGTCACCGCCATTAAACTGAAAACTCTGTTGTATTCGTCGTTACGCTCCTACCGCGACATTTGCATTATTGATGACAACAAAAAAGGCCTGGAAAAAATTATCGGTTCTACCGTCAGTTTTCTTGAATGTGAAAGCCTGACCGAGTTTGCTTCTAATATTCTGGCGCAGGCCGCACATTTACTTGGGCTTGATCATCAACAGATTTATTGTTGTGCCGCCACCGGTGACCCACGACAGCAACAACTGCAGCTCGATGTGATAGCAGCAACAGGCCAGGACACCACGCCGGATCACAAGTTACCGGACGATGTGGTAGAGCGGCTGAAAAAAGTGCATCAACTAAAACACACCTTCCATGGTGACGATTATTTTGTTGGTTATTTCACCACCAGCCGTGGCCTGGAAAACCTGTTGTATGTCAGTAAAGACAGCAAATTTGACCAGGTTGATCATCATCTGCTCAGTTATTTTGCCAGCAATATTGCCGTAGCTTATGAAAACATCAGGCTCAGAGAGCTGATTAAAGAAAGCCAGCGTGAACTGTCTTATATTTTGGGCGAAGCGGTTGAAAAAAGGTCCAAAGAAACCGGCAGCCACGTAAAACGGGTGGCCAACTTCAGTTTTTTACTGGCTTTAAAATATGGTTTATCCAACTACGACGCCGAAAAAATCAAACTAGCCTCGCCTTTGCACGACGTCGGTAAAATTGCCATTCCGGATTATATTCTGAATAAACCGGGCAAACACGACGCCGCAGAGTGGGACATCATGCGTCAGCATGCTGAAATTGGTTATCAGATTTTGCAAAAATCACAGAATGAAATTTTGCAGCAGGGCGCCATTATTGCGTATGAACACCATGAGCGCTGGGATGGTAAGGGTTATCCACGGGGTTTAGCCGGTGAAGAAATTGATATCGCCGGCCGTATCACAGCGCTGGCCGACGTTTTTGACGCCCTGGCCAGTGAACGTTGTTACAAAGAAGCCTGGCCTATGCCCAAAGTGCTGCAATATTTAGCCGAAGAAAAAGGCAAACAGTTTGACCCTGTACTGGTGGATATTCTGCTGAGCCATCTGGATGAATTTATTGCTATCCGCGACGCTTATCCTGATTTGCAGTAGTTTGTTAAAAACTCAGCACAAAGAAAAAACTTTAAATTACAAAAACTTAAAAGGCCTGAGTTTGTTCAGGCCTTTTTTATTCGCTGTGACAAAAAAATAACACAGCAGCAAAATTAGTTTTGTGGTGCCAACGGCACAGTACGCTCAGTAGCTTCATAACGACGGATAAATGCAGCGCAGTCGGCTGTTTTATCCAGCTGGCGAATGGCCAGCGTCAGCTCGCCCACTGTTAAACCAAATTTATGCAAAGTGGAGCGGTTAATCAGCTGGGTTGGGCTGACCAGATACAACCAGTCTTTGACCGTCACGTCGATATAATCGCTGCTTTGCTCGGTCTTTTTACCTGCATCCGCTGCCTTGGGAATACGCAGCACATATTGCCAATACAAGGTATTGCCGGCCAGCTGCCCTGTCGCCTGCCCCACTACATCTTCGGCTTTGCCGGAAATTTCACCCTGGTCGTTCTGACTGAGCTGCCAATGTCTTTTATCAACACGGCCATCACTAAAACTGAAAATTTCATATAAATCGCCGCTATTGCCCTGCCACTGACCACAAAGCTCAGCGGTAAAATGCAGGCTTTGTTTACCACGCCAGTCGTGCATCACACCAAAGGCTTCACTGGAACCGACAAAAAACTGCGACAACTGTAAATTAGGTGTCATGGCCTGATAATCCTGTACTGACTGGCTGCAGCCAAATAAAGCAAACAAACTTAAGCATAAAGTTTTGCGCATTCTGCTCGCCCATCCTCATTGAGATACTGATACATACGGCATCAGGCAGTTTTTGGATTTAACAGGCGGGGTGTTTCACTCTTTTTGTTGTTGGCCGCACTAAAAATCAGCGACAGCCACCAATAAAAAAATAAAATTATGAGTTAATTCAAAGAACTGAATTAGTATCTAAAAATATTTTATTTTTTTAGCCATCACAGCCAACTAAATTTCACCAGGGCCCGACCAATGCACATCAGAACCTGAGAATAAAAACAAAGTGTTTAAACGCAGTGACGAATCTTTAATCAACAAAGCGCTGAATGGCGACGAACGCGCCTGGCAGCAGCTCGTCAGCCGGTATCAGTCCGTGCTGTATTATTACGGCCTGCGCCTGATGGGAAACCCGGACGACGCCCGTGATCTGCTGCAGGACGTGTGCATGGTGTTGTGCCGCAATCTGGCGCAATTTCGCGGCGACAGCAGCTTTAAAACCTGGCTGTTTGGCATTGCCAACTACCGCGCTATGGATATGCTGCGCAAGCGAAAACCCAGTCAGGATCTGGACGATATACCAGAGCTGTATAACGAAGACGAACAAAGCCACGAGCAACAGCTGTACGGCGCCCAGACACAAAAACTGGTACAGCAACAGCTGCGTACCTTACCGCCGGAACAACGGCTGGTGGTGGAACTGAGGTTTTATCAGCAATTTACTTTTGACGAAATTGCCGATCAGCTGGCGCTGTCGAGCAATACCGTTAAATCAAGATTTTATGCGGCATTAGATAAACTGCGTGTGCAGTTGGAGGTAGCCAATGTTGGACAATCAGCAAATTTTTGAAGCCTGGCTCGCGGGCAAAATCACCGCTGCTGAATGTGAGCAACAACTTCGTTCAGACAATCAATGGTACGGCCGTTTCCTCGCCGCACAAAACATCCGTCAGGATGCCAGAGCACCAATGTATGACAACGTGCCAGACATAGACACTAGTCAGCTGTTCCGCCAGCAATGGGGTCATAAAACCGCAAAAACCGCCTGGTGGCCGAGGCTCAGTGTCGGCATGTCGGCACTGGCGCTTATTATCAGCATGTCGCCTTTGCAACTGCAGCTGCATGGTGGTGGGCTGGCACTGCGCTGGGACAGCTTTGATGCCGCTGCGCAGCAACAACAGCTCAATACCATGTTGGCTGGTTTTCAGCAGCAACAGCAGCAATATCTGCAGCAGCAACTGCAAATTCAGCAACAGCAACAAGCCACTCAGCTGGTGATGCTCAAAGACTATCTGTCTGAAAATGAACAAAAAGCCAGACGCAGCGACATGCTGGAGCTGGTGGAATATCTGAATCAACAACGACAGGCCGACTGGCAATACTGGCAGGACAACGCCCAGCCAAGCCAGGCCAGGCTTGATTACAGTAGCCGCAGTTACCTGCCGAACCGAACCCAACCGGAGTAAACCATGATGAAACTGAATTTTTATGTTAGCGCCCTTGCCGCTCTGCTATTTAGCGGCAACAGCCTGGCCGCCACTGAAGTGAGCCCTAAGCTGAAGCAGAACCTGGAAATTATGCGCAATATTCTGCAAACCTCATTAGAGCAAAGCCAGCATGCCAATGTGGGCCGCATCAGCCACAGTTATCTGGCAGGCCAGGGAGTATTGTTCCGCACCAGCACCCGCGGCCAGTTTGGTCATTATTTTGCTATGGCGCCTATGCCACCGGCCGCGCCTATGCCGGTGATTGACCAGGCTGCAATTGCCGCTATCAGCGCCCGCGCTTCCGCTGCGGCCAATGCAGCTATGGCCGGTGACCATATTTCCGAAGCCTATATTGAAGATATTGCTGAACAAGCCGAAGCTCAGGCCGAACAAATGATGGAGCAGCAGGAGCAAATGCAGGACCAAATGAGGGAATTACGGGAACAAAGCCGCGATTTAGAACGTGAGCTCAGAGACATAGAGCGGGAAAAACGTGATATTGAATTTGCCCGCAAAGTGGGTAAAGAAGATGCTGAGCAGCAAAAACAACTGAGCCAGCTCAACAGCAAAAACACTGAACTGCAAAAACGTCTGGCTGACATTAAACAAAAATATGCCGCCTGGGAGAAAGATTTCCAGCAAAAACGCGCCGAACAGGCTAAGTTAGCCGCACAAAAACAGGCGGAGCTCATTACCAGCATCAGCGTAAATTTTGCCACTACCCTGTGTGATTACGGCGCCAGCCTGCGCGAAATTAAAGATGATGAGTTTGTGTCGTTACAGCTGGAAACAGCGCAAGGCCGTGACGGTAAAGACATTTACTGGGTTTTCAAAAAGTCGGATATTAACCAGTGTGTCAGCGGTAAGTTAAAAGCCGAAACCCTGCTGAAAAAAGCCGATTATTATCAGTATTAATATTGTTCTGAGCGGAATATGCCGCTAAGCCACGACAAAGCCTGCATATTGCAGGCTTTGTTTTTGGTGCTGCCTTTTATCATTGCCGCTGCAAAAAGGAGCGAAGCCGATAAGTCCGGGCGACTGCTGTAGGCCTGCAATGCAGTAAGCTGGCGCTGTTCCTTCAGACCTTACTGGCCTTGCTAAAAAGCCGCGCAAGTTTGGGCCTTATCGGTAATATCAGCCGGTAAACGGCTTCCATCAACCAGGGCAAAGGCGGTATAGCACCGAGATACCCCAAAAAGCGCCAGCCCGGTAAAGCGCGCCACAAGCGCAAAAAAGCCCGGGCGCCCTGCCACACCTGGTCGTTTGGACCCACCAGATGGAAACGTTTAAGCGCATCACATCTGTTAATGCCATCCGGCAAAGCTTGCAGGCTGTTGGATACATCGATAAACAGCAGCGGTTCCCGCGCCTGTAGTTTTTGGTAATAGGCAATTTCCCTGCTGCATAAAGGGCAACTACCGTCGTATAACACTGTTAATCCTGAGTAACTCAAAATGGCCCCCTCTGCTTTTCATGCTGACAATGTGATGCTAAGGCAAAACCTTATGCCGCTATAAACGTTGCTCAACGCGGTTTGGACTTTATTTTTAACAAAACCTGAGTTTTTAATCGGCAATGGCGCCAAATAGCCATTTTGAGTAACAGCACCGGTTTAAGTAATACTGAAACCGGGCATTCGCTTTTTACAAGGTCTCAGGTTATTACCCGGTCATTCGGGGCAGACCTTAAGCTGCAGGACCTGTGAGTCATATCAAAGACATATTCTGAATGCGGCAAAACGAACTGAACTTTTAATCAGCTCACCAATAAGAGGTAATATTTGTTTACATCTGCCTGGCCTGCGCCGTGAACTAAATAACAAGACAAAGTTCGAATTGCCGACGCTTCGAACGTCCAAACAAGCTGCAAAGCGACAAGATAAGGATTGAATTATGGGCAAAACGCCTTTTTTAACTCAGCTCGCCAGTTTTTTTAAAGCTACCCGTAGTTTTATCGTTTTTATTACCCTGATGTTGGTGTTTCGCAGCGCTTGTGCTGACTGGTATACAGTTCCCACCGGCTCTATGCAGCCGACCATTCATATTGGCGATAGGGTCACAGTGAATAAAATGGCCTACGACCTGCGGCTCCCCTTTAGCAAACTGGTACTGCTGCGAACCGGTGAACCCGCTCGCGGCGATATTATGGTGTTTGATTCCAATGCGGCGCAAAATCGCCTGATAAAACGTGTTGTTGGTTTACCAGGGGATACTGTCGAGATGCAGGATGAGGTGTTACTGATTAACGGCAAGCCACTGGCTTATCGACAGGAAGACGACACCAACTTATTAACCACAGCAACCGAACAATTGGGAGAGCTGGCGCATCAGGTTCAATGGGATAAATCCCGGCCAGCAGTTTTTGCTAACTTTAGCGCTATCACCATCCCCGAGGACTACTATTTAGTGCTTGGTGACAATCGCCGGCAGAGCGCAGACTCACGTGTTTATGGGCTGGTGCCGAGGCATGAATTACTGGGCAGAGCCAGTTACGTCGCTTTCTCCATGGACTACGACAATTATTATCTGCCACGGGCTGATAGATTCGCAAAATCACTTTACTCAGAACATTAATGCAAATATCAGTCACTTAGAAAAGCCCCGTTAACGGGGCTGATTATACCCACCTAAAAAGCCCCTCCAGAATTTGATAAGCCAGCTAAACCCTCAGTGCTTTGGAGATGATAACGGTAGCGTCTAGCCATGTGCCTGGCTAGCGCCTTGTGATGTCCGTTTTTCCAGCCCCCCATATCGCCAGACTAATCCGCCAAACCAACACCGGGAACTGCACAGTGAGCATTCAGCAGAGAGCGCGGGAAGTGCGAACGCAATGGTTGCCGGTTGTGGTTCGTGCCGTGCCGATTCAATCTCAGCAGTGCCAATATCATCAGCCAACAGCTAAGAATTCCGGCCACCGGGCACAAGCTCACAACCAGGAATCACAGTCAGCTATCCGCTACATCATTGCCCGGATTGAACAGGCAAAGTGCCTAACTGATAAGTCGCGGTGATATTGGGATTGGCCGACCAGACCGGATCGGCCTGTATCAATGCACCACGGTTTTGGCTTGCGACATTCAGCTGCAAACGGTCTTTATCGATGCTTTGCCAGGTTACTTTAATACCAAGCTGTTCCGGGTGGCCTTCGGTGACAAACAAATTACCAGGGCCATCTGCCAGCATGCCGTCTTTGGCCAGAATGGAAATATTGCTGCTAAAACCGGGGGCATTATTACAACTGCGGACAAATACCACAGCTTTAAATTGATGATCAGGTGAAGCAAGCTGCGCTGTAATGCCATTAGTACAGGATGCTGTGGTGGCCGCAAACATCCAGGCCACCAGCGCGCCCAGGATCACAACAGGCGCAACGGCAAACAACCCAATATCTCTGACAAGCTTATTCATGCACTTTCCTTTGAATACTGACAACAAAACGGCGCCATTACATGCCAGCGCAGGCACAAAAGCAAGCAGCAACCCCCTTTAGCAACAGACAAAATACCAAACCTGACAATGCAACAACCCCATAAAAAACCCCGTGATGCCATGCAACATAACGGGGCTTTTGCACAGAACATCACACCTCAGGCTTTAAAACGGCCCTGCTACTGCAAGCCTTCTAAAATCTGGTAAGCCAGCTTTACCCTCAGTGCATTGGGATAACGTTTGTTGGTAAGCAGCACAATGCCAACCTGGCGCGACGGAATAAAAGCGGCGTAAGCACCAAAACCGCCGGTGGCGCCGGTTTTATGTATCCAGTGGCTTGTTTTGCCAACAGTTTTGCCGGTTGTGGTGTCAGCAGTAGGCTGCATAATTAAACTGGCGGGGCTGCCACTGACAAAGCCCGGGTCTGTCATTGCTTCCAGCGCTTGCAGCTGCACCGGGTAGTCGAGCATTTCCCAGCCCAGACCCTGATACATCTGGCCGGCTTTGGCATAAGGCTGCTGCGAACTTACAAGAGCGGCTTTTAGCAGCGACGCTTCCACCTGCTGCGGCTGCATGTTGGCTTGTACCCAGCTGGCGACATCCCGCACACTGGCTTTTACACCACCTGCTTCGTCCAGTAATACCCCAGTGCCAATATGCACTGCTTTGCCTTCGTTGTAACCCCAGGCATATTGCGCCATCGCCTGTTGTGGCACCTGCAAATAAGTGCTGTTGAGCTTTAGTGTGGCGGTAAGTTTGGCAAATGCCTCAGTATAAGTTTGACCACCGGCAGCCGCAGCCAAATGGGCAAATAAACCTATGCTGCTATTGGCATATACCCGTTGGCTGCCTGGTGCATAAGCGGGCTGCCACTCCTGGTAATACTTCAGCAAACTGCTTTTGTCGGTCACGCTCTCCGGCATAAAAAGCGGCAGGCCGCCTGCGGTGTAAGTGGCCAGATGTTGCATATTGATGTTTTGCCATGGTTTTGCCGTCAGCGCCGGCCAGTGGGTTGCAACACTATCCGTCAGTTTGATATCACCCCGCTGCAGCGCCATAGCTCCAATAACACCGGCAAAGGTTTTGCTGATCGAACCCAGCTCAAACAGCGTGTCAGGTGTCACGGCAATATGATTGCTGATGTCGGCCTTACCAAAGCTGTAATAAAAAGTTTTGCCCTGCCACAGCACGGCCACCGCCATACCCGGGATTTGTTGTTGCTGCATCAGCTGCTGAACTTCGGAATCAACAGCCGCTTTTAACGCTGCTTCACTCTGAATTTTCTGCTGAATGCCGTGATGAGTTGCGCCGTTTTGTGCCAGCGCCGGTACTGAGCTGAACAGCGTTAAGGCCAGCGCCGCTTTGAGCGACCAGGCCACTTGGGTTGTGAATAAATGCATCAATGTTCCTTTGCAAACGAGAGGGTTATGTCAAAGTGCCGGGCCCGCACTTCACTAGCTTGCCTGAGTTGACTTCGCCGGACAAAAGGTTAATTTGTATAGCTGCTGTTAGAAAAACTTACAGAAGTTGCAGGAAGCCGCATGACCCGTCGTTATATCCCATTAAAATCTTTGCGCGCTTTTGAAGCTGCAGCCCGGCATTTAAGTTTTACCCATGCCGCTATAGAACTGAATGTCACCCATTCGGCTGTGAGTCAGCAGGTAAAACTGTTGGAAGATCAGCTACATTGCCCATTATTTTTGCGGATCCCACGTGGCCTGATGCTCACGCCTGAAGGTGAAGCGCTGCTGCCGGTATTAAATGAATCTTTTGACCGTATTGCCCAGCTGTTAGATTATTTTGCCAGTCGCAAAGTGCAGGAAAAACTGCACATTGGGGTGGTTGGCACCTTTGCCACTGGCTTTTTGTTGCCACGTTTAGCGGCCTTTTATCAAAAATTCCCCCATATCGAACTGCAAATTTCCACCAATAACAACAGGGTGGATCTGGCCGCCGAAGGGCTGGATTACGCCATTCGTTTTGGTAGCGGCGCCTGGCATGGCACTGCGGCCATGTATTTATGTGACAGTCCACTGACGCCTTTATGCACGCCTGAACTGGCGGCCAACATAAGCCAACCGGCTGACTTACTGAACTTTATGCTGCTGCGCTCTTACCGGCGCGACGAATGGGCGGCCTGGTTACAACAAGCCGGCGGCCCTGTGCTTCCACCCACCCATCCGGTGATGGTCTTTGATTCCAGCATCACTATGCTGGAAGCCGCACAAAATGGTATTGGTATTGCGATAGCGCCGGCGCGAATGTTTAGTCATTTGCTGCAAACAGGCAGAATTCAGCGGCCTTTTAGCACAGAAATCAGCTTGGGCAGTTATTGGCTGACCCGGCTGCAATCCAGGCCGGAAACCGGTGCCATGCGTGAATTTGCCCAGTGGTTAAGCGCTGAATTAATAGAAAGTGCATTGTGATAAGCGCTGTAACCTGTGCGAAAAGCCCGGAGCACGACCTGAGCGCAAAGACGGCACAGCAGGCTGCAGCTATTCTGATCACCAGGCTACTGAGGTTTTTCTGACAAACACCGGAACTTCATTTGTCAGCTTTAGTCTGTATCTGCATCATTTTCCTCAGTTTTAAGCTTGCCCTTGCTGTATTCCCGTTTATCTGTAGCCATTGCACTGTCGTTGCTGCTGCATTTGTTATTGCTGGCGCTGCTGTTATTGCAGCGTGCACCAGCGCCGGTTAAAAACACCAGGAAGACAGCGCCACTGACAGTACAAATCGTCCATTGGCCAAAACCCAAAGCGCCAGCCCCTGCGAACGGCAGCAATAAAAACACTGAGGCGCAGGCAACCAGCACCACGACCACAGCAGCGACAAAGCTAAAAACAAAGCACACCACCGAAACTGCAGCCGGCAAAAAACCGCCAGTAGCAACAGATCAGCACAACACAAAAACGGTAACTGCGTTTACAGCGCCTAAAACAAACAAAGCCCGAAAGCAAAACACACAACAAAACACGGAGCAAAGCCAGCCTCAGCCGGCCACTACTGAGACAGCAACTTTACCACCAAGCCTTGCCGACCGCATTTTAGCCACAGTGGCAACCCGGCAGCAGCAACAGGCCACAGAACTCAGCAGCGCTGAAGTTAAGGCGTTACAACAAAAAACCTTGCCCGAAAAAGCCCTGGCTGTCACCCGCAGCGGCCCCAAACCCGCTAATGCCGCCGCGAATGTGCTGGAAGTGATGAAAGATGGCAGTTTTATCGAAAAAATCGGGGATTATTGTTATCTGGCCAAAGATGGCGCCGATCTTCGCCGTGATATTGCCAGTATGAAACCTGTCAGCTGCGGCGATGATGCCGATGCCGCTCTGTACCAGAGCATTATGAATAAAGTGGGCAACTACCGGCGTTAAGGCGGTTTTTTTACTCCTGCTGACCGGGTAAAAACCGCCTGCTGTCAATACCTCCGCATCAACACTTGTCTGACCAAACAAAAAACCTGCTGTGTTAAGGTCAATCCGCGGCTGCACTCTGCCATGAAAGCTCCACGACCAACAACTGTGTTATTGCGCTTAGCCTCCTTGTGATGGCTTGGCATTTCAGGCAGCATTTTTTACATATTCATCATGAGGTTATCACATGCGCCTTCCTTTTTTCCGTGCAGCCCTGGCCAGCGCCCTGACATGCTGCTTTGCCAGCTCAGTGTTGGCTGCTCCTGTCGGTAATCTGACGTCTATCCGGGCCAGCAATAATCAACTGGATATCACCACAGATCAGCAGGTGCTGCTGCAAATCCAGCTGCTGCAGGACGATTTGTTCCGCCTTCAGGCCGGCTTAAACGGCAAGCTGACGGAACCCGGCAACAAAGCAGCCGCTATTGTGTTACCACAAACGCCAGCCCCGGTTGAATTTCAGCTGAGCGACAAGGGCGACTATCAGTTATTACAAACAGAAAAATTTGCGCTGCGCATTTATGCCAAACCACTGAAATTTGCGCTTTATCAAGCCGACAATCAGCAGCTGATCATGCAGGAACTGCAGCCGCTGGAACTGAGTCCAGAGCAGAGTTTTCAGACACTCAGCACAGATCCGGCCGAGCGTTTTTTTGGTGGTGGCCAGCAAAACGGTGCCTTTGAATTTAAAGGCAAAACCATGGAAATTTCTTATTCCGGCGGCTGGGAAGAAGGCGACCGACCTAGCCCGGCGCCTTTTTATATGTCGAGCAAAGGTTATGGGGTGCTGCGTAACAGCTGGGCCAACGGCAGTTATGATTTTCGGTCCAGCGACTACATTCAGCTCAGCCATCACGAAGCACGTTTTGACGCTTATTATTTTGTCGGCAACTCCATCAAAGAGGTGCTCGCCGATTACACCGCCCTCACAGGCCGCGCCCGCCTTATTCCACGTTGGGCTTTTGAATATGGCGACGCCGACTGTTACAACGATGGTGACAATATTAAAAAACCGGGCACAGTACCGGATGGCTGGACTGATGGCCCTACAGGCACCACACCAGATGTGATTGAAACTGTTGCTAAAAAATACCGTGAGCATAACATGCCGGGCGGCTGGATTTTACCCAACGACGGTTATGGTTGTGGTTACACCGACTTGCCCAAAGTAGTGGCAGGCCTTGCCAAATATGGCTTTAAAACCGGGCTCTGGACCGAAAACGGTGTAGATAAAATTGCCTGGGAAGTGGGCACCGCCGGTTCACGGGCGCAAAAACTGGATGTGGCCTGGACAGGTCAGGGTTACCAATTTGCGCTGGACGCCAATAAAGCCGCTGCTGACGGCATCTTAAATAACTCAGAGTCACGACCCTTTTTATGGACAGTGATGGGCTGGGCCGGTGTGCAAAGATATGCCGTCACCTGGACTGGCGATCAATCCGCCAGCTGGGACTATATCCGCTGGCATATCCCCACCCTGATTGGCTCAGGTTTATCCGGCCAGGCTTATGCAACTGGCGATGTGGACGCTATTTTTGGCGGCAGCGCCGAAACCTATACCCGTGATTTACAGTGGAAAGCTTTTACCCCTGTGTTGATGGGTATGTCGGGCTGGGCCAAAGCGGCGCGTAAACATCCCTGGTGGTATGACGAGCCGTATCGCAGCATCAACCGCGATTATCTGAAGTTAAAAATGCGCTTAACGCCTTATATGTACAGCACGGCTTATGAGGCTGAAACCACAGGCGCACCTATAGTGCGTGGCCTGATGTGGGATCATGCGCAGGATCATACTGCGCTGACCGAAACCCATAAATACCAGTTTTTACTGGGCAAATATTTGTTAATAGCGCCAGTGTACCGCTCCATGGCCGCCAGTAAAGGCTGGCGCAAGGATGTGTATTTGCCACAAGGCCAATGGATTGATTATTGGGATGGCCGGGTGGTGGATGCACCAGCAGCAGGCCAGTTACTTGATTACAAAGTGGATTTAAAAACCATTCCGGTGTTTGTGCGGGCAGGCGCTATTTTACCCATGTACCCCGCTGCTTTATACGACGGCGAAAAACCCAAAGATGAGCTGACACTGGATATTTATCCTTTTGGTCAAAGCAGTTATCTGATGTATGAGGACGACGGCAATACCCGTCAGTATCAGCAGGGCAAATTTAGCCAGCAAGAATTTAAAGTGACAGCACCACAAGGTAAAGCCGGTGATATCAGCGTCACTATTGGTGCTGTGAACGGTGAATACCAGGGCCAGGAGCAACAGCGGGTTTATCAGCTGCACATTCACAGCAGAATAAAACCGGAGCAGGTCAAGCTGACAGGCCAGAACCTAGCAGAGCTAAAAGACCAGATGGCTTTTGCAAAAGCAAACAGTGGCTGGTTTTACAGCCCGGAAAAATACGGTGTGATTCTGGTAAAAACAGCAAAAACCTCCATCCGGCAAGGGTTGCAATTTGACATCAACATCAACAGTGCTTTGGCCCTTACGCCAACAGCAGGCTACCCCAAAGCGCCGGAACTGGGTAACGCCATTGCCGCCGACAGTCTGCTGGTGTTAAACCGGCCGGCAGAAGAGCCAGGCCATGTGTTGGAAAACGCTTTTGACGACAATCCAACCAGCTGGTTTAGAACCAAAAGAGATCAGGCGCTGAAAACCGGTGCCCATGAATTTACCCTGGCACTGGGTGAACGCCGTATGGTCAATGGCTTTGAAATAGCGCCCCGGAATGACCAACACTGGAAATATGGTCAGGTACGGGATTATGAAGTTTATATCGCCGACAACAACGGCGAATGGGGCGAGCCGGTGCATCGGGGCCAGCTGAAACTGTCGGACAAACTGCAAAAAGTGGAATTTGCCGCCAAAGCCGGCACCTTATTCCGTTTTCGCGTGTTAAGCACTCAGGATCAGGCTGCAGATGGCACTGCGCTTGATCCTATGGTTACAGCGGCCGGGCAAAACACTGACACCGCAAACACAACAGTGGCCAAAGCTTTTAATGCATTGCTGCCCAAACAAGTCACACCAATCACTATTTCAGAATTTAGAGTGCTGGAGCAGCCTTTGCCCAAAGCAGAGCGGCAGCAGCTGTATTTGTCAGCAGTTGAAGCTGTGGTGAGTCAACACAAAATCAACCTCAAAGCGCCGATGCAAATGAATGGTCTGAAATTCCGCCAGGGTTTTACTGTGGCAGGTGAAAGCAGGTTTGATTATCAGCTCGCCGGGCACTGGCAGTTATTCCGCGCTGATGTGGGCATTAACGACAGCTGCCGGGAGCATGGCGCTGTGCAGTTCCAGATCTATGGAGACAACAAACTGTTGTTTGACTCAGGCACAATAAAAGCGCCTGCAGTCGTTAAACCTGAACTGGATATCCGTGGCATTAAACTGCTGAGCCTGCGCACTGTAGCCGGCAACAACCAAGTGTGCGCTAACTGGGCCAATGCTTCCCTGATTGGTTTTGCCGGGGATAAAGCCGGCAATCTTTCCAAACCGCTTTAATCTGATGCTGCACAAAACAACAAAGCCGGCAATTGCCGGCTTTGTTGTTTTGTTTGATCTGTCCTAAATAACCGGACACTGCGCCTGTACACTGGATTGATCGCTGATCAGATACCTTTGTTGTAACTGCTGGTATTCAGGGCTTTGCCAGAATTGCTGCAATGCCTGATTAAATGCATCAGCCAGTTTTTTGTCGCGAAAAGCCACCCGGTAATAACTGGGGGTAAATAACGGGTGCACCTGCACCTGTTGCGGCGGATCAATTTTGTCGTGATGGTAATAAAAAATATTAATGTCCATCACCACCGCCTGCACCCGCATTTTATGCAAAGACTCTACCTGAGTGCGCTGCTCGACGGTTTCGCGGTATTTAAACGACTGTTTGGCGATATCCCGGAATTCATCGCCCAAAGCGGCGCTGGCATTCTGAAACGCCAGCACTGACAGATTTTTCAGATCGGACAGCTGGTTGATCACCAGCTGTTGTACTTCGAGACTCACCACCACATTCTGATAACGGATATAAGGGCAGGAATAATAAAGACCGGCTTCATTGGCCTTCATCGGCTGTAAAGTGGCCATATCGCCGATATTCTGCTGCAATAAACTTTGGATCCGTTTATTGGGTACATGAGTAAATTCTGCCGTGGCGCCAATCCGCTTGACCAAAGCACGCAGCAGTTCAATTTCGTAACCATCGGCGGTTTCAATCTGAATATAAGGGGGTTTATTCATGCCCACCAACACCTGAAGCGCCTGGGCAAACAAACTAAAGACCGGACAAACACTGCACATCAGCACAAATACAACAAAGCGGTTTAGCATCAGGCCGGCTCCGGAAATCACAGTGATAACTGAGCATAGCTGGCAATTGCCAAAAATGGCCAAGCCCCCAGCGGATAATTTAGCAATATGGCAAGAACCAGATCCGAGGTGTGCAAGCATCTGGCTCTGGCGTGGCAAAAATGGCAAGCTGGTCTCCTGCCAGACTCTGATAGGTTAAACCGATGAAACTTATGCCTTATTTTCGCTCTGTCCGCTTCTGGCGTCAGCTACACCTGTGGTTGAGCCTGTTATTGTCACTGCAACTGCTGGCCTGGTTTGGCAGTGGACTGGTGATGTCAGTGTTGCCCATTAAAGAAGTTCGTGGTGATCATCTGAAAAAACCTGCACCAGAGGTAGAGTGGCATCAAGCTCGGTTCAGCCCGGCCCAACTGACGGCCTTGCATCCCGGCGCCCAGCTCAGCCTGACACAACGCGGCACTGTACCTGTGTATCAGCTGCAACATGGGGAAAAGCTGATGTACTTCAGCGCACTGGATGGCAGCAGGCTGGAAGCCCTGAGCGAAAACGAAGTTAAAACTCTGGCTACAGCCCGTTACAACGGCAATGGCACATTAAAAAACAGCACGCTGCTGAGCACATTGCCACTGGAAGCGCGGGGGCTGTCGTTGCCGCTGTGGCAGGTACAGTTTCAGGATGCGGACAATACAGTGTTTTATCTTGAGCCTGTGCTTGGTCAGTTATTGCGGGTGCGTACCGACAACTGGCGTTTATTTGATTTTGTCTGGATGCTGCACATTATGGATTATCGTGAGCGTGATAATTTTAATAACCTGCTGCTGATCATCAGCTCAGCCTCTGCTCTGCTGTTTACCCTGTCTGGCATCTGGTTATTGGTACTGACCCTTGGCCGCAAAAGGTTAAACACATCACACTCAGCACAGCGCTAAAGGCCGCGAGTGCTGCGACAGGGCAAAGCAAAGGCGGCTCTTCTATACTGCTATAAGTCAGCCGCCCGACTGCAGCTGTCAGACAGCACAGTCTGTAACCTGAGGAACCTTGCCATGAACAGCAGTTACCATTCTTTCAGCCAGTTGTTTGACCAACTGGGCCTTCGCAGTGACAGCAGCAGTATTGAAAAATTTATCAAAGAGCACAGGCTGGATGCCGATCAAGCCTTATCTAAAGCCAGTTTCTGGACCCCAGCCCAGGCAGCATTTTTGCGGGAAAGTTATCAGCAGGATGCCGACTGGGTGGAAGTGATAGACCAACTGAACCAGCGGCTGCGTTAAGCGGCCGCCGGTTTTATTCGGTTTTAATCTGATACAGCGGTAAGGCGCTCAGCCGTCTGTCAATTTCCTGTACCATTTGCCGATATACCGCAGAATCCACCGACTGATAGCGTTGCTCGAATAATTGCTGGGATAATCCTTCAGGTAAACGCGCTTTGCTGGGGAAGATTTCTGTTTCATCGCGCTGCTGCTGAAAAAATTGCTGTACCGCGATGGCAGAGGCAGTCGAAGCTGTAGCAAGACGGGCAAAACGCACACCGGCTCTGTCGGCCAACAAATCAACAAAACTAAAACCGCTGCCGCCTTTGATCGAATCCAGTAACTCTTTGGCTTCGCCCACTGTATTGCTGACATTGTGGCTGGTCAGCAAATGAATGGCCGCCGAATAAATAAAATGCTGTTGCAGATCAGGCCGGCGCGCCAGCGTGACACGCGGCGCTTTTACGCCACTGGGCCTTTTGACTTCATTAACCAGCAACTGCAGATTCTGCCCACCCAACAGCTGCGCCAGCGCCAACAGAGCACTCTGATTCTCACGCGTTGCCACTGACGGATCTGCCGCACTGCGAATTGCCGCTTGCTGAAATAAAATTTGCAGATAACTCACCAGACTAGCGCTGCCCTGTTGTCGCCCGGCATGCTCAAGTGCAATCTGATAATAAAATTCAATATCGGCACGCTGCTGTGGTGAGCTGAATAAATCGCGGTATACCGACAAGCCTGACTCTTTCAGCTTTTGTAAATTCCAGCCGCTGGGTTTATTCAGCTCAACTTTAACTTCATTTTCTTCAAACTGTACCGAACGCACCATAGCCAATAATTCAGCGCCAGTGCCAGCGCCCCACATTTGATCGGCCGCTGAACCCACCAGCGTTAAAGCAGCACCACCAGGCAGGGTCAGCATGCCAATTTTCACTTTATCTATCTGCAAAGGGCCGCTGGATGGGCTGATTTGTACAGTTGCATTCAGATAATACTGTTGCCCCAGTAATCGCACCGGTACTGTCATTAAGCTGGTTAAACCTGAAGCCGTCACCTCTGCCCGGCCCTGAAAACCGGGTAAAGTGCGACTGGCCAAATGAAAAGCGGAATTGAGTTCGTCAGCATTGGCGGCAATCACCCAAGGCGAACCGTCCGGTTTTTTGATCGACTGATTGAGGTTATTCAATAGTTGTTTGCTGTGGCGCACTGTGTCGGCGTTCATCTGGCCGGACAAAGTTAATAAAGGCACAGGGTCCAGCAACAACCAGCCGGCAAAACACAGAATGGTGAGCAGCACCAACAACAATGTCAGCAATTGCCGGAATAAATGATGCACAGCTTTCATCAGTGCTGCCAAGTCTCAATCAAATGAAAGTGATTATCTTACCAGAAGCTTTTCTATCTGCGACAAGCTTTTATCAACATCCTTATCGACAAAACCTTGTATGCAGAATCGCTAATATTTTTTGAAGTTTACTGCTCTATCAGTTATTTTATGCGCAGAATGTCTTAAATTTCACCGGCACTGTGAATGACAGCCCTGTTTTGGTTCTGGCTGCTAAGCTTGTCGCAATAACTACTATAAAACTGCCCAGTGAAAGAGATCCCAGATGAATGTAGTTGGTTCCCTGTTCCACCTTGTTAATTTCAGCAACATCCTGCGCCGGATGACCATGCTGTTTTTGTTGCTGGGCAGTTTAACTGTGGCCGCCGCAGTAGAACTGGATACTGAGCTGGAACAGCAGCTTGATCAATATCTGCAGAAATCGACTCAGGATGCAGATGCAGCTGGGCAATTTTTGCTGGCACTGGAAAAAGATGTGTCCGCCCTGACGCCGCTCAATAGCAGAGTGCGCTATTACGTTTATAAAGTGTCGGAACAACACAGATTAAAAGACAAAAAAGGGGTTGAGGAAACCCTGAAACTGCTGCAGGAATTGGCACAAACAACTCAGGATCCTGATGTTTTGGCTGAAATTAATGCCGAAATGTTGGTGCAATATTGGGACAAGGCTGACTTTAGCAAGGCAATTACCTATCTGGAACCCACCCTGCAGTATGCCCAACAAGCGAGTCAAAGCCGGGTAAAATATTATGCTTTTAATCTGGCCGGCAATTTTCAAAGCTGGCGTGGTAAATATGACCAGGCACTGCAGGCTTACCATGATGCTTATGACGCAATAGCCCGGGACGAACACCCCAGAACTACTTTTCGCCGGATGAATCTGGCGCTGCGGATGGCAAATCTGCAGTCCAGTCTGAAAAATTTTGAAAAATCCAACCAAATGGTAGAAGAAGTACTGCCAACAGCACTACAAAATCCTGAGTTAGAAGGCTTTTTACCAGATATTTATATCCAGCTTGGTTTTAATCTGGTCGAGCTACAGGATTTGGATGGCGCAGCCAAAGCCAATCTGGAAGCGCTGAAATGGGCGAAAAAAAGCAATATGATTTTTGCCGAAACCACAGCGCTGAATAACCTCGGTGATATTGCCATGCGTCAGCGCAAACTGCCTGAAGCACGACAATATTTTGAACAAACCCTGAGATTTGGCATTGAGCAAAAAAACAAGGCAACCGAAGATTTAGCCCGCTTTAATCTGGGTTATCTGCAGGTGCAGGAAGGACAATTTGCCGACGGCCTGAGTGCTATGCAAAACGTGGTGGATTTATCCAAAGAAGCCGGAGCCCAGTCAGAAACCCTGGAGTATCTGGCAGAACTGGCTGACGCTTTCCAGTTGGCCGGCATGTACCAGCAGGAAGCCAAAACCCTACGTGAACATGCCGCCCTTGCCAAAGAAATTTTTCAGCAGGAACGTGAGCGTCAGATCAATCAGCTGCAGGAAGAGTTTTCTGCCAAAGAAAAAAGCAAAGAAATTGCCGGCTTAAAACAACAAAACCAACTCAAAGCAGTGGAAATTGAACGGCAGAAACTGCAGCAGGATGTCACCTTACTGATTGGTGTGGTAGTGATTCTGGCGGCGATCTTATTGTATTTATTGTATCGTAAGGTACAAAGTGCCAATCAGAAACTCAAAGAAGCTAATGATCAGCTGGCCTATCAGTCGTTACGCGACCCTTTAACAGGTTTATTTAACCGCCGTTCATTCCAGGAGCAAATGGACAAACGCCAGCGTCAGGTGGAAAGGCGCCAGCTGGCAGCACTCACCACTGACGGTTTTATTTTGCTGGATGTCGACTTTTTTAAACATGTGAACGACCACTTTGGCCATGCCGCCGGTGACGCAGTGCTGGTTGAAATTGCCAACAGATTATCCAAACTAACCCGCAATGACGATATGGTGCTGCGCTGGGGTGGTGAAGAATTTCTGATTTTATTACGCCGGGTGGATATTCAATCTTTAGCCGCTTTTACCCAACGGGTGCTGGATACCATTGGCAATACCCCGGTGACTTTTGGTGAACATCAAATTCGCGTCACAGCGTCAGCCGGCTTTTTAACTTATCCGTTTGCCAACCTGAATGAACAAACCATGGGCTGGGCCAAAGCACTGCAACTGGCCGATATGGCGTTGTATCTGGGCAAAGTACATGGCCGCAACCGCGCATATGGCCTGGTACAGCTGAATAAACCTTATGCCGATATTGCCACCCAGCTGGAAACCGATTTATCGGAAGCAATTAAAGAAGGCAGTGTGGATGTGGCCTTGGTGGAAGGGCCGCATAAAAATAACGCCGACAGCTAAAGTTCTGCCTTTATAAAAGCTGCGTTTTACCAACAACGCAGCTCACTCACTACACTACTGTATACAACAAGGCTGACGGAGTGCGGCTTGATGTTTCAGATCAACCAACTTGATCATCTGGTGCTCAGGGTACAAAACCTGCCGTTGATGCTGCAGTTTTACCAAGAAGCACTGGGTTGTACTTTAGAACGCAGCCTGCCTGAGCTCGGCTTGTATCAGCTCAGAGCCGGGCAACAACTGATTGATTTAATTAGTGTGGATGGCACGCTTGGCAAAGAAGGTGGCAAAGCGCCCGGCGCTGAAGGCCATAATCTGGCGCACTTTTGTCTGCTGATCAGCCCTTTTGACCCCGCGGCTTTACAACAACATTTTGCCTCTTTTGCCATTGAGCTCAGTTCAACTGAAATCCGTTATGGTGCCACTGGTTTTGGTCCTTCGGTCTATATTCTGGATCCCGAAGGCAATACCATTGAACTTAAAGCCTGCGATGCCACCTCAGCCCCGTCCGCTTCATAACTCCACTTCAGAGATAAACACCGGATCTTCAGCCTGATTTTGCCCTGACACAGCTAAAACTGCTGTTATGCAGCGCTAACCACAGCAGATTGTTCTCAAAGCGATGCAGGCCGTAGCTATAACACAATAAAAAAAGCAGCCGGCTGGCTGCTTCTTTTTTCTGTGTGAACTGCGTCAGATAACGTAGCTTACAGTGGCTGACACCAGAGTTATTCCCAGTTTAAAACCACTTTACCCGACTGGCCTGAACACATAATGTCAAAACCTTGCTGGAAGTCTGCCATTGGCATCTCGTGGGTGATAATGGGGCTTAAATCCAGACCTGACTGGATTAAGCTGGCCATTTTGTACCAGGTTTCAAACATTTCGCGACCATAAATGCCTTTGATCACCAGGCCTTTAAAAATCACTTTGTTCCAGTCCACCGCCATATCTGAAGGCGGGATCCCCAGCATGGCAATTTTGCCACCGTGGTTCATGGTATCCAGCATTAACCTAAACGCTGAAGGCACGCCGGACATTTCCAGGCCAACGTCAAAACCTTCGGTCATGCCAAGCTCAAGCATCACGGTTTTTAAGTCTTCTTTGCTGACATCTACGGCACGAGTGGCGCCCATTTTTCTGGCAAGTTCTAACCGGAACGGGTTCACGTCTGTGATCACCACATGACGGGCACCAACATGGCGCGCTACTGCTGCCGCCATAATGCCGATAGGGCCGGCGCCGCTTATCAGCACATCTTCGCCCACTAAATCAAAAGATAAAGCTGTGTGCACTGCATTACCAAATGGGTCAAAAATAGCGGCGATGCTGTCGGGGATATTGTCCGGAATTTTAAACACGTTAAAAGCCGGGATCACCAGATATTCAGCAAAACTACCCTGACGGTTGACACCCACACCAATAGTGTTACGGCATAAATGCACCCGGCCAGCGCGACAGTTACGGCAATGGCCACAGACTAAATGGCCTTCACCTGACACCCGGTCACCCATGGCAAAACCACGCACTTCCGAACCCATACCAACCACTTCACCCACATATTCGTGGCCCACCACCATGCCATGCGGAATGGTATTTTGTGCCCACTCATCCCACTTGTAGATATGCACGTCGGTACCACAAATAGCGGTTTTTTTAATTTTGATCAGCACATCATTGGGGCCGACTTCCGGCATTGGCACTTCGGTTTGCCAAATGCCCGGTTCTGCTTTTAACTTTGCTAATGCTTTCATGCTGTTACCTCAGGAAATCACGCCCATATCTTTACCAATACGGATAAAAGCATCGATGGCTTTATCCAGCTGTGCTTTGCTGTGTGCTGCCGAAATCTGGGTGCGAATACGCGCCTGACCTTTGGGCACCACAGGGAAAGAGAACCCCACCACATAAATGCCTTGTTCCAGCATACGGCGGGCAAACTCTGACGCCACTTTGGCATCGCCCAACATCACCGGAATAATGGCGTGGTCTTTACCGGCCAGGGTAAAACCCGCTGCCGACATTTTTTCGCGGAAATAAGCCGCGTTATCCCACAGCTTAGCGCGCAGTTCGTCACCTTGCGCCAGCATATCCAGCACTTTAATCGAAGCAGTGACAATAGAAGGCGCCAGACTGTTCGAGAATAAATACGGCCTTGAGCGCTGACGCAGCCATTCAATCACTTCTTTTTTGCCTGAAGTGTAACCACCTGAAGCGCCGCCCAAAGCTTTGCCTAAAGTACCGGTGATAATGTCAACGCGGTCTAACACGTTGCAATATTCGTGGGTGCCACGACCTTTTTTACCAACAAAACCAACGGCATGGCTGTCATCAACCATCACAATAGCGTTGTATTTATCGGCTAAATCACAAATGGATTTTAAATCGGCAATAACACCGTCCATTGAAAATACACCGTCGGTGGCAATTAACTTATAACGGGCACCATCGGCATCGGCTTGTTTCAGCTGCGCTTCTAATTCGGCCATATCGTTATTGGCATAACGGTATCTTTTGGCTTTACATAAACGCACACCATCAATAATAGAAGCGTGGTTCAGCGCATCAGAAATCACCGCATCTTCAGCACCTAAAATGGTTTCAAATAAACCACCATTGGCGTCAAAGCAGCTGGAGTACAGAATGGTATCTTCGGTGCCTAAAAATTCACTGATTTTCGCTTCGAGTTGTTTGTGAATGTCCTGGGTACCGCAGATAAAACGTACTGAAGCCACACCAAAACCATGACTGTCGAGGCCATGCTGCGCTGCTTCAATCAGCTCTTTTGAGTTGGCTAAGCCTAAGTAGTTGTTTGCACAGAAGTTTAAAACCTGCTGGCCACCAACTGTGACGTCGGAAAATTGTTGTGAGGTAATAATACGTTCGGCTTTGTATAAACCTTCGTTTTTTACATCATCAATTTGTTGTTGGATATGGGTAAGGAAAGAGGTCGTTCGCATAAGCCCTCCTGTAGGGGGTTGAGGCTGTCAGAAAAAACGCCGCCATTGTAATAGTGAAAGCATTGTTTTGCTGCCTTTATTTCAGACAATGCTGAATTTTTGTCAAAGGTCGGAGCAGCAGGCAAAGCTGCTACAAAGAAAAGCGGAAGTCTGGATGGAAAAACGGGAAAAACACCGAGCTTCAGGTTTGCCATTACCTGCCAAACCTGAAGTGTCCCCTATCTGGCTAACACTCTCAGGCCAGCAAAGGTTGCCCCGCCAGCTGCTGATAATGGGCCTGCAACTTATCAATCCGCGGCATGGCCTGGGCTGTGGCATAAGGTTTAAATAACAACAGAATTTTTAATACGCCCTGATAGGCCTGTTGCTGATCAATAGCGGCATGCGGCGCCTGGGTTTTTAAATAACTGATCCAGAAAGTCACCACCAGCTTGATGGTATGGGCAAAATTGGGCACATCAGCGTCATCAATGGCAATCACATCGGCATTTTTCAGCGCTGTTAATACCGAAATCACTTTATTCAGCACGCCTTTTTGCACCAGCAAATAATCCTGCTGCAGCGCATCGTCGCGGCTTAAAATGTCCGGTAAGTTGGCGTAAAAAAAGTGAAAACGCCACATCAGTTCAAACACCACATCCAGATACTGTGCCAAAGCATCTAAAGCTTCGGAAGGCCGGCTCGGCGGTTGTAATCTGCTGTCGAGCAACTTGGCATATTCTTTAAAAATATGCCGCACTATGTCTTCTTTGTTCCTGAAATGGTAATACAAATTACCCGGGCTGATGCCAAGATGAGCCGCAATATGATTGGTGGTGACCTGCCGTTCGCCCTGTTGATTAAACAGTTCAATACTGGCCTGCAGAATTTTATCTTTGGTGCGTAGCTTCTTGTCCATAACCGGCATGGGCTTATTTTTTTTGGAATTATTTTGATATAGTAACGCCAAACCGATGAAAAACTCTAGTCGCAGCCTGCTGGCAATCACAGCAAGTCACAGGCAACAGCTCCCAGCCATAGGATCGAACTCATCTGATGAAGACAAAAGCGATTTACCCCGGCACTTTTGATCCACTGACCAATGGCCATGCCGATTTAGTGATCCGCGCCTCCAGGTTGTTTGATGAAGTGATTCTGGCCGTGGCCGCCAACCCAAGCAAACAGCCAATGTTTAGTTTGGCGGAGCGGGTAGCGCTTGCCGAAGAAGCCTTTAAAGCTTATCCCAACGTCAAAGTGCTTGGGTTTTCCGGTTTATTGGCGCAGTTTGCCAAAGACCATCAGGCACAAATTTTATTAAGAGGGGTGCGGGCTGTCGCCGATTTTGAATATGAGTTTCAGCTGGCCAGCATGAACCGCCAGCTGAACCCGGATCTGGACAGTTTGTTTATGACCCCTTCAGAAAAAAATATGTTTATCTCCTCCACTCTGGTGAAAGAAGTGGCCAAACATGGCGGTGATGTGTCGCGTTTTGTGCCGCCTCATGTCGACCTGGCACTGAAGGCTAAATTACAACCATGAAAAAACTTGTTGTTGCTTGTGCTCTGGCTTTATCCGGCACTGCCAGTGCCACACCCTGGCTGGATACCTCCGATAACAGCCTGCGCCAGAGTTTGCAAACGCTGGCCCAGGCCGGCGTACTGACAGGGCCGGTGAATACCTACCCTATTATGTGGAAAAATATCGCCATTGATTTAAATCAGCTGGATATCAATACCTTAAGCCCGGAGATTAGGTTCGCAGCACTGCATCTGAGTGCCGCTCTGGCGGCAAACCGGGCGCAGCAAACCAGCGGACTGAAACTGAAGCTCAATTCTGCCCCGAGCCCTGCACAAAATTTTGGCGAAGATTATTTTGAAAAAGCCGCTGCCACATTTTTCAGTGAATATCAGGACGACCGCTGGGCCGGCCGGCTGCAGGTGAGCCAACGCCGTACCGAAGAGGGCAGTCAGGAACAAGATACTGTGTATGACGGCAGTTACCTGGCGGCTATTATGGGCAACTGGGTGTTGTCTTTTGATCAAAACTCACAGTGGTGGGGCCCTGGCCAGCAAAGCAGTTTATTGCTCAGTAATAACGCCCGCCCTTTGCCTTCAGTGCGGTTAAGCCGGCATAGCTGGCGTGCCGACCAGCGCCCCTGGCTGAACTGGCTTGGTCCCTGGAGTATCAGCACCTTTGTTGGCCGCGGTCAGCACAACAGCAGCATCGCCAATGTGAAATATTGGGGTGGCCGCGCCACTTTGCGCCCCATCAGCGCGCTGGAACTTGGGGTCAGCCGCACTGTGCAATGGGGTGGCGAAGGCCAAAGCAACTCATTCAGCACTATGTGGGATCTGATTAGTTACGACAGACGAGACGAAATTCAGGCCGATCAAAGAGCGGCCCTGGATTTGAGTTATCACCTGAATGCTTTTAGTTTGCCGCTGACCTTGTACGCTGAAATTGCTGATGATGACAACAGCTCGGGCTTGCCGGATAAAGCGCTGCAACTTTATGGTGTCCGCACTTTTTGGGGTGAAGCACAAGCGCTGCACAGCCTGAATCTGGAATACAGCGACAGTTATCTGCAATGTGAAGACAGCCTGGAGCCTGGTCACTGTGCATATCAGGGTGATTGGTACCCTGAAGGTTACCGCCGTTATGGCCGTATTATTGGCAGTGGTTATGGCGCGGACGCCAAAGTGCTGAGCTCAGGTTATGTATATCAGTTGCCGGACGGCCAGAACTGGTCGGCACAACTGGCTTATGCCAGCTATTATCAGGGCCTTCAAAGCGACAGCAGCTGGCAGTTAAAACTGCAGCATCAAAGACCTCTGTTCAGCGGTTTATTGCAGTTACAAAGCCGGTTTTTGCAAAAGTCGCCGCTGCGCCCAGAGCTGGAAAAAAGCCTGAGTGTTGCCGCCAGCTGGGAATACCGGTATTAATTGGTGCTGTTAACACCTGGCAAACCAAACAAAAAGGCGCTTAAAAGCGCCTTTTTGTGTTTTAGATTTTGATAAAAATCTGCCGACGGTACAAAACATAAGAAATCAGCCAGAAAAAACCAACATGCAATAATGCAAATAACAAAGACGCCGGTTTATCGGCAAAGCCGCTTTGCAGTAGCTGATACAACCACTGGTAAGCTGACATTTCCGTACTGCCGTTCACACCTTCAGCCAGCTGCCACACCCATACTTTGCTTAGCAGTACTGTCCAGCACCAGGACAAAATGTAAATAAACAACGGGTTAGAACCATAAACCCGCAGTGGTTCGCAAATTGTACGGTAACAGCGGATATCCACCGGCCACACCATCAGCGCCAACAGCCACAACAACAATCCCGTGCTTTGCAGCACATAACTGCCAGTCCATAAGGCTTTGTTTACAGGCCAGAATGACGCTGCTAACTGAGACAATACCAACATCAGTGCACCAACGGCCAGTAGCCACACCATGCCAGCTTTGGGCTGGCGTTGACTGAGTTCAAACGCCACCCAATACCCCAGCAATACATTGACCACAGCGCCTAAAGTGCTGAGCAAACCTTCAGGGTCAAAGGGCATGCCAAAACCCTGATATAACCTGTGTTCACCTAATACAGCACGGTCAATCACACCGGCAATATTGCCTGACAAGCTATAAGGCTCGCTGCCGAGCTGCAATACACACCAATAAAACCCTAACAGCAAAGCCGACAATAAGGGGATGCCATACTGCTGCTGAGCGCCCGTAAAAAAAGGTTTTAACGCCAGCACCAATAAAGCCGCCACACCATAACAAAGGGCGATCCGCTGCAATACCCCCATCAGCCGCATTTGACTCAAATCCGGTGTCCATAAAAAATTCAGGCCAAGGCCAAGCACAAACATCAGCAAGGTACGGCGCAGCACTTTTTGTACTGAAGCGGTGTCCCACTGCTGGTTTTTCAGCGCAAAAAACATCGCTGCGCCCACCACAAATAAAAAGCCCGGAAACACCAGATCAGCAAAAGTAAAACCATGCCATTTAGCATGTAACAACGGACTGTAAACCGCCGACCAGGAGCCTGGTGTATTGACCAAAATCATCAGCGCCAGAATAAAACCGCGTAGTGCATCCAGCGCAACAAAACGTGTGGGGGCCATCAAAACTTCTCTTTTATAAACATGAGGCTAAAGCTGGTTTTAACAAAGCTGGCGTTAACAAAGCAGCGCCAGAACGGTCTGCGTTTAATACAATAACGCCAGTGGAAACACTGGCGTTGTTGTGCAGACAAAGATGTTACCACTGGCGGATTTTATGGCCCTTAAAGGCATAAAACAGAATAAAGGCATAACAGGGCAACATCACCCAATACGCCAGCTGGCTGTCGCCTGAACTATGGGCAAAATAACCATAGACCAGCGGCAACAGCGCCCCACCAGCAATGCCCATGATCAGTAAAGCAGAGGCTGTGGCGGTAAATTTACCTAAACCATCCAGCGCCAGCGGCCACACGGCTGGCCACACCAACGCATTGGCAAAACCTAACATGGCGAGATAAAGCACTGTGTCCGGCACTGTTGGAATACCAGTCCAGCCAAATAACAACTGAGCTATGGCCTGACTGTCGCTGGAGCCAAACATCACACCTAAAGTGAACAACAAACCAAAAATGGCCGAGCCTTGTAAAGCACGGGCTTGTGACAGATATTTTGGAATGCAGCTGACCCCGACCAGATAACCCAACACCATAAAAGCCATGGTATAAGAGGTTAAAGTACCAAAATTTGCCACCTGCAGGTTCTGGCCATATAAACCTATGGTGTCACCGGCAATCACTTCAACACCCACATAAAAGAACAAGGCAACAACGCCCAGCACCAGCTGCGGAAATTGCAACACTGAGGTCTGAGGCTGGGTTTTAACATCGCCCATCATCGTTTCTTCCAGATCCGGCTCCGGCAGCGGCGAGAATTTTACAAAAGCCATTAATGCCACTAAAGCGGCTGTCATATAGATATAAGGTTGCACCAGACGGTTTGATAACTCAGCAATACGGCTGGCTTTTTCTTCGGCCGTTAAAGCAGCCAAAGCTTCAGGGGTAAACTGGTCCATGCCGGTTAAAATTAAGGCGGTAAATACCAGCGGCACCACAATACCGGCGCCTTTATTCACCAGGCCCATACAGCTGATGCGCATGGCGGCACTTTCACGCGGGCCAATACAAACAATGTAAGGGTTAGAGGCCGTCTGCAAAATAGTAAGACCAGTGCCGAGCGTAAACAAAGCTATTAAAAACAACGCATAATAGCTACTTTGTGCCGCCGGAATAAAGAGCACTGCCCCCACCGCCATAATGCCAAGTCCTGCCACCATGCCGTTTTTATAACCAATACGGTTCAGCACCATCGACATCGGAATAGCCATCACTACATAAGCGATATAAAAAGCAAAAGTCACTAACAGCGCCTGAAACTCATTGAGATCACAGACAATTTTTAAAAAGGGTATTAATGAGCCGTTTAGCCAGGTGACAAAGCCAAACACAAAAAATAAGGTCCCGATGATTAGCATCGGCAACACTGTGCTTCGGCTCTGCACTTTGTTTATCGCCATTTCCATATCTACCTCTGTTGTTTGTTGCGGTCAGAGATCCGGTCGCCTTTGCAGGTGCCGGACTTTTTGTTGTTAATGTTGTTTATGCTTTTGATATTTATAAATATTTTTTACTGCAGACAGCAACAGCTTATAGCTGCGGCTGGCCTGAAATCCAGCATTGTTGCACTTTACCTTGCTCATCCAGCAGCACCAGATCAGCACGGTAACCCGGTGCAATACGCCCCATTTGCTGTGCTTTACCAATACACTGCGCCGGATATAAAGACGCCATCCGCAGCGCTTCACCCTGCGCCACACCCAGCTCAGTGACGGCATAGTGCACTGCCCCCGCCATATCCAGCACTGAACCTGCCAGCTGACCGGTTTCGATGGTGAGTTTATTGCCATCGCGGAACACCTTGCCGTCAAAAAAGGCAAACTCGGTGTCGGTAGTGCCCACAGGCGACATCGCATCTGTCACCAGCAGCAATTTACCGCGCGGTTTAGCACAGAGCGCCAGTTTGGCCGCCAGCGGATGAACATGATGACCATCGAGAATAATGCCACACCAGGCGTCAGCACTTGCCAAAGCAGCACCCACCATACCGGGTTCACGCGAGGTGAGCGGTGACATGGCGTTATATAAATGAGTAAAACCACAGGCGCCGGCCTTCAACGCGGCATTCACAGTGGCAGCATCGGCATTGGAATGGCCGAGAAACACCAGCACACCAAGCTCCACCAACTGACGGATTTGGGCAGTGCTGACATGCTCAGGCGCCACTGTCACTAACTTCACGCCCAGGTCGGTGCGGCGGTAAATAGCGAGCTCTGCCTCAGTTAAAGGCCGGATATGCTGCTGTGGATGTACGCCTTTTTTTGGCAGCGACAAATGTGGCCCTTCAAAATGTACCCCCAGCACACCTGGCTCTTTGGCGGCAATGGCAGCGGCTATCACATCAGCGGCTTGTTGCATCACAGCAACTGAGTCGGTGATAACAGTTGGCAAT
>FWPV01002305.1_pt1 | contig 47447 bp, 44 predicted proteins | sample 2228371 | NCBI WGS metagenome assembly FWPV01 (sample SAMEA103939776, study PRJEB20133) | metagenome | reverse complement strand
TAATAATTTTATTAAGCTTTAATTATTTTTTTGCTCTTGATATTTTTGGTGGCATTTCTTGTATCAACTACAAGAGAACTATTCTTTACGATGAAATGAAAATCATATGTGGAATGGTCTGTAACTATTACAACACAATCATATTGCATGAGCATTTTTTCTGTCACTGAAACACTTTTCATAAAAAGGTCTGGATAATGTCTCATACCAGAAAATGATTGAATATACGGATCATTATAATCAACTTTTGCTCCTTTATCTTTTAAAATACTTATTATTTCAACTGCTGGAGATTCACGTATATCATCAGTGTCTTTTTTATATGCAACTCCCAGAATCAGGATTTTTGAATTTTTCATGCATTTACCGTGTGTATTTAATCCATCTGAGATTTTTGAGACAACATATTCCGGCATACTGGTATTTATCTCACCAGCAAGTTCAATAAAGCGGGTGTTAAAATCATATTCCTTTGCTTTCCATGAAAGATAAAAAGGATCGATTGGTATGCAATGACCTCCGAGTCCTGGACCAGGATAAAATGGCATGAAACCAAAGGGTTTTGTTGATGATGCATCTATTACTTCCCAGATATCAATTCCCATTTTGTCAGACAGGATTTTTAACTCATTCACCAGAGCAATATTTACACTTCTGAATATATTTTCAAGTAGCTTTGTAAATTCAGCAACTTCAGGAGAAGAAACTGTAATAATTTTATTGATAACCTGTTCATACAAAACTTTACCCGCTTCTGTACATGCCTTAGTTATTCCACCAACTACTTTAGGGATATTTTTTGTATTGAAATTTAAATTTCCAGGATCTTCTCTTTCAGGAGAAAAAACTAAATAGAAATCTTCTCCTGCTTTTAAACCTTTTTTTTCAAATTCCGGAAGTAGTATTTCTCTTGTAGTTCCAGGATATGTTGTACTTTCGAGAGAAATAAGGTGGTTTTTTCTTATATATTTAGCAATCTCAAATGTAGTGTTTTTAATATAACTTAGATCAGGTTCTTTGTTCTTTTTTAAAGGAGTTGGCACACAGATTATTATACAATCTGTACTTTCAAGTCTTGAATAATCTGTTGTCGCTTCAAACAGTTTCTTTTCTCTAACCAGCTTAATATGTTCTGGAGGAATATGTTTTATATAACTAATGCCTTTATTTAGTTTCTGAACTTTATTTATATCTATATCAAATCCTGTAACTTTAAATTTTTCCTGTGAGAAACGAAGACAAAGTGGGAGTCCAACATAACCGAGTCCAATAATACCAACTGTTGCATTCCTATTTTTTATTTTTTGAATAAGGTCTTTCAATGGGCTTTCCTCCCATAAATGTCATCCAATCTCACAATATCATCTTCACCAACATATTCACCATTTTGAACTTCTATTATTTCAAGAGGAACTTTACCTGGATTTTCAAGTCTGTGTAATGTTGATTTTGGTACATAAATTGATTCATTTTCATGAATATAACTCTCTTTGTCTCCAATGGTCACCTTTGCTGCTCCTTTTATTACGACCCAGTGTTCTGAACGGTGATAATGCATTTGAAGGCTCAGCCTTTCTCCAGGGTTAACAACAATTCTTTTTATTTTATATCTTGTGCCTTCCTCAAGTATTGTATAACTGCCCCATGGCCTGTATGTAGTTAGATGTTCAAGTGCCTCTTTTCTTTTACTGTTATTAAGAATCCTGACAATTTCACGAACTTTCTGGGTCTCGCCCTTTTTGGCGACCAATACAGCATCATCAGTGTCTATTATAAGACAGCCTTCAATACCTATTGTTGAAATAAGCCTCTTATTGCTGATTATTAAAGTATCCCTGGTATCTACAGTAATGATGTCTCCCATTTTTACATTACCTTTTTCATCTTTTTCAGCAACATCGTAAAGTGAGTCCCATGAACCAATATCATTCCAGTAAACATCAAGAGGAAGAACCGTCATTTTATCTGATTTTTCTGCAATCGAATAATCAATTGAAATATCAGGCATCTCATCGAATTTTGCGACCATATCATCGAATCCTAATTCAAACATATTAGTAATATCTGGAGCATATTTTTTAAACTCTTTTAGCATGGTCCTGATTTTAAATGCAAACATGCCAGAATTCCAGTAATAATGACCATCCTTTATATATTTTTCCGCTGTTTTAGTATCAGGTTTTTCAGTAAATTTTTCGACTTTAAAGTATCCTTTATTTTTTTTATTTACCTTAGGTTCTGCCTTTATGTAACCATAACCTGTTTCAGGTCTTGTTGGTTTCAATCCAAATGTGACAATATAACCTTTACGGGATATTTCTTCTGCTAATTTTATATATTCTGAAAATTTTTCATCAGGTCTTATCATATGGTCTGAAGGAGAAATAAACAATACTTCGTCCTCTGAAGTCCCAAGTTTCTCAATACAATATTTTATACCTAATGCTATCGCAGGAGCAGTATTCCTTCCAACCGGTTCAAGGATGATGTTATTTACTGTTTTTTTACTATTAGAAATAGAATTAAGGTCAGAGATAACGTGAAATTTATATTCATTATTGGTCATTACAATTATGTCTTCAGGAGAAAAAATATTTAAAAGTCTTTTAATAGTCTGCTGAAGCAGGGATATGTTCTCACCCAATTTCAAAAATTGTTTCGGGAAATTTTTTCTACTTAAAGGCCATAACCTTGTGCCAGACCCCCCTGCAAGAATTAATGCTTTCAATTTATACCCCCCGATTAATTACTGGTTTATACATTTATTTAATTCATTTTCCATGAACTCCCTGTAAATATTCAGGGCTTTCCGTTCTTCTGCTTCGAAACGCATAACTATAACAGGCTGTGTATTACTTGTTCTTACAAGTCCCCATCCTTTTTCAAATACTACTCTTACGCCATCTATATCATAAATCTTTTTAATCGGAAGAGGACTCTTTCCTGAAAATAAATAATTCCTGAATCTATCAATAAGTCTATCAACAATTTTTTTCTTATTGTTTTCATTACATTCGATGCGTATTTCTGGTGTATTATATAACTCGGGTATTCCTGATAGTAGATCCTTTAAATTCAAACCAGTTTTTTTCATTATTTCAATAATTCGGAAAGATGTATATAATGCATCATCAAAACCGAAATAGTCATCAGCTATAAAAATATGTCCGCTAAATTCTCCAGCAAGAATTGCTTTTTCTTCTTTCATCTTACTTTTTACGAGAGAGTGGCCTGTTTTCCACATTATGGCTTTCCCGCCATTTTTCTCGATGTCTTCGAATACTGATTGTGAACATTTTACATCCGCTATAAAAACAGAACCAGGCAGTCTTTTCAGGATGTCCCTTGAGAGTATGACCATTAATTGATCGCCCCATATAATATTACCGTTATTATCAATCACTCCGATACGGTCAGCATCTCCATCATATCCTATACCGATATCTGCTTTTTCTCTAACAGTGATATGAATTAGATCTTTTATGTAATCAACTACAGTTGGATCTGGATGATGATTCGGAAATCTGCCATCAGGTTCGCAATAAATAGGAATTACTTCACATCCCAATGATTGAATCACTTCTGGAGCAATTATACCTCCGGTGCCATTTCCTGCATCAATGACAACTTTTAATTTTCTGTAATTATTTTTAGAAAGATAAGAAAACTTTTTTTTCATGAAGTCTTTATAGACTGTTTTTATATCGAAAGACTTTACCGAACCTTTTGGAATGTTTTTTTTGAAAGATTTTTCTTCAATAATGTGTCTAAGTTCCTGTATATTTTCTCCAAAAATTGTTTCTTTTCCAATGCTTATTTTAAAACCATTATATTCAGGTGGATTATGGCTTCCTGTTACCATTATTCCGCCATCGAGATTTAGATGAAAAATCGAAAAATATTGAAGAGGAGTAGGGCATAGGCCAATATCATATACGTTTATACCTGTTTCATTAATCCCTCTGATAATTGAATTAGCAAGAGATTCAGAGCTTAGTCTTCCATCCCTTCCAACGCTTACCCATTTTGCTTCAGGATTAACTTCTCTAAGATATGTCCCGAAAGCAATGCCAAGATTATGAGCAAAATCCTCATTGATATCTTTTCCCGCAATACCACGAATATCGTATTCTCTGAATATGTTCTTATCCATTTTATCTATATACTTTTCCCCAATATTTTCTTAAAAAATTGAGTTTCCTTTCAACCCAGTCAATATTTTCTATATACCATCTAACAGTTTTTTGAATTCCGGAATCGAAAGTGACTTTAGTCTCCCAGCCAATCTTGTTACGTATCTTATTTGAATTTAAAGAATATCTGAAATCATGTCCAGGTCTATCCTTAACAAATTCAATAAGTCCATAGTCTTTTCCAAGAAGGTCCAATATCTTTTTTACAACTTCAATATTCTTCTTTTCCTGGCCACTTCCAACATTATAAATTTCTCCTGTATTTCCTTTATTTATAATCTTGAAAATTGCTTCTGCACAATCAGAAACATAAAGCCATTCCCTGACATTTTCCCCTTTTCCGTAAACCGGGATTTTTTCATTATTTAATGCCTTCAAAATCACTACTGGTATGAGTTTTTCAGGATATTGCCACGGACCATAATTATTTGAAGGTCTTACTGTTATTACAGGAAGCCCGAAGGTTCTAAAATAAGCTCTACCAAGCATATCTGCTGATGCTTTGCTGACAGAATAAGGAGAGTTTGGATTAAGCGCATTTGTCTCCAGAAAATGACCATCATGACCGAGTTCTCCGTAAACTTCATCAGTTGAAATATTGATAAATTTTTTTATTCCTTTTTCTTTTGATATATCAAGAAGTACCTGGGTGCCTTTGATATTTGTATCAATAAAAGGGGTAGCATCCAGAATACTTCTATCAACATGACTCTCAGCAGCCCAATGAACAACAATATCCGGATTGAATTTATCAAATATATTTTTAATGGCTTTTTTGTCAGTAATACTGTTCTTGTGGAACTCAATTTTATCAATAATATTTTTCAGACGCTTCAGATCGCCTGCATAGCTGAGATTATCAACTACAGCTATTGAATAACCTTTTTTTACTCCCAATCGAACAAATTCGCTACCAATGAACCCTGCTCCACCAGTAACAAGAATTCTTTTCATTGATTTCAAATGTCTTCCTTTTTGTATAAGGTTTCAATATATCTGTCAATACCTGTTCGCCAGTCTGGTATGTCGACATTTAAAGATTCTGATAACTTTTTGTTAGACATTGCTGAAAAAAAAGGCCTTTTTGCAGGAGATGGAAAATCTCTTGAATCTGCTGGTAAAACAAGATTTTCTAATCCTGAATGTTCTATGAAGTATCTTGCCACCTCATATCTTGAGGCATATCCGCTGTTTGTAAGATGATAGATTCCACGAAGCCCTTTATTTATTGCGAAAAGCGTAAGGCTAACAATATCCTTGGTATAGGTTGGAACAGAAATCTGGTCACACACTATATTAATAACTCTGTTTTTTTTAGCCCAATCCAATAACTTTGATAAAAAATTTTGCCTTCCTTCACCAAAAACCCAGCTAACTCTGAATAAGAGAAAATTACTCATGGTCTCCTGAAGATATTTTTCACCTAACAGTTTACTCTGCCCATATTTATTAAGAGGACTAGGCTCATCCTCTTCAAAATAAAAATCTTTTTTTGAGCCATCAAAAACATAGTCTGAACTGTAATGTACAAGTAAGATATTATTCTTTTTACAGGAAATCGCAAGATTCATAACGCCTTCAGCATTTACTCTGAGAGCTGTTTCATAATCATCTTCAGCCTTATCAACAAAATTGTATGCAGCACAATTCAAGACAATATCAGGCTTATTTTGCTCTATTTTTTCTAAAACAACATTAACATTCGAAATATCAAGACTTTCCCGATCAAAAGAACAATATTCATGTCCAAAATCTTTTAAATATTCTGGAAATTCTCTTGCAAGCTGTCCTTTAGCGCCTGTTATTAAAAATTTCATAAATTTTTCTCAAAAGTCATAAACCTTATTTAAGCGTACACTGATGTGTCAAATAAATTTTTTCGCTATGTTAATTGCATTTTTCAGGTTAAAGTCAATAAATTAAATTATTATCCGCCTCCTTCAAATACGGATGCTTCTTATCTTTTTCTGATAGAATGGGTTCTGAGATAGGCCATTCAATATCTATGTCAGGATCATTCCATATTATTCCTCTATCATTCAAAGGTGAATATTCTCTTGTACATTTATATAGAACTTCAGCAGTTTCTGATATTACAACAAAACCATGTGCAAATCCTGAGGGAACATAAAGCATTAACCTGTTTTCTTCTGATAACTCGATTCCGACCCACTTTGAATAATCAGGTGAATTTTTTCGTATATCGACAACAACATCAAATATTTTACCTTTTAAACATTGAACAAGCTTTGCCTGAGCATCAGGGTTTTTTTGATAATGAAGTCCACGCAGAACACCTTTATATGAAAATGAGTAATTATCCTGTATGAAGTATTCTTTAATCCCTGCTTTTACAAAATCTGAATATTTATAGGTCTCAGAAAAGTAACCTCTTGAATCTGAAAAAATTTCAGGTGTTATCAAAATAACTTCCGGAATTGACAGTTTTTTAAAATTAAATGGCATAAATTATTTTATCAAACGCAACAAGTATTTCCCGTATTCATTTTTGTTAAGAGTTTGGGCGAGTTTGAGCAACTGTTCCTTATTTATATAACCTAACTTAAAGGCTATTTCCTCGATGCAAGCGATTTTAAGACCCTGCCTTTTTTCAATTGTTGCTATAAATTCACCGGCTTCAAGAAGACTTTCATGTGTACCTGTATCGAGCCATGCAAAACCTCGACCCATTAATTCTACCCTTAATTTTTTATTCCTTAGATATTCTTTATTTACATCTGTTATTTCGAGTTCTCCTCTATGTGAGGGTTTTATACTTTCTGCGATATCAATTACTTGATTATCATAGAAATAAAGTCCTGTAACTGCATATTTTGATTTTGGAGTTTTTGGTTTTTCTTCAATTGAAATAACATTACCATCTTTATCAAATTCCACAACTCCATATCTTTCCGGATCATTTACATAATAGCCAAATACTATAGCCCCGCCAAGGGTATTAATGTCAGAGTATGCTTTTTTCAGTAAATTTGTAAGACCGTGACCGTAAAAGATATTGTCTCCGAGAACAAGGCAAACATTATCCTTTCCTATGAATTCCTTTGCGATTATAAATGCCTGAGCGATACCACCGGGGTGTGGCTGTTCTTTGTAAGAAAAATTTAAACCAAGATTTTCTCCAGTACCAAAAATCTGGGTAAAGCGGGGAAGGTCAACAGGTGTTGATATAATCATAATATCCTTTATCCCGGTGAGCATCAAAACGGATAAGGGATAATAAATCATCGGTTTATCGTATATAGGTAATAATTGTTTGCATACCCCGAGTGTTATCGGGTATAATCTCGTTCCGCTTCCTCCTGCTAAAATTATACCTTTCATTTAGTATTTTATTTTACATTACATCAATAAATATTAAAATACCCGTTTGTTAACATAAGAAATGCAATTAAAATAATAGAGATGTTGCGAAAAAATTTACTCGTATAAAAATCTCTTACAGTCAAGTTTGATTTACATTTGGCAGGAATCTTTTGCGAGCAATGTATATTCAGGTATATTGTTCACATTGTTTCAATTTTTGTGGTAAGATTAGTCTGATGAAATCCATTGATATTCATACACATGGAATAGGCGGTTATGATACAAGAACTACAGATTTCAAACAACTCCTGAAGATAGCACATCTTCACGGCTTAAATGGTGTAGAGGAAATTATACTCACAGTTTATCCTGCGACAATTAAAATAATGCGTGAAAATATGGAAAATATAAAAAAGGCTATGGAGTTACAGAATCAATCAAATGATGGGAAAGCTAAAATATCAGGCATTCATCTTGAAGGACCGTTTCTGAACCCTGCCTGTTGTGGTGCTTTAAATGCTATGACTTTTCTTGAACCAGACGAAAAATATTTATATGAATTAATTGAAGGTTATGAAGATATTATAAAGATTATAACAATTGCTCCAGAACTTTACAGGGCTACTCAACTTATTAAAAAAATGTCTGATATGGGAATAATAGTAAGTATGGGTCATTCTGAAGCAACATACAGGGAAGCGGAAGATGCTTATAATCATGGTGCAAGAGGAGTAACACATATATTCAATGCTATGAGAGGGTTTCACCACAGGGAACCGGGTCTTGCTGGATTTGGTTTATTAAATAAAGAAGTATATATTGAAATAATAGCAGACCCCTTTCATTTGCATGATAAAACAATAGATATGATTTTTAGAATCAAAAATCATGAAAAAATAATTATTGTTTCTGATTCAGTGAAAGAGACTGTAACTTATTCTGAAAATAAAGGAATTTACAGCAAATATGGAAAATTACTTGGAGGTTGCATGACCATAACTGAATCTGCAAAGAGATTGATTGATTGTGGATATGAAAAAGAAATGATAATGAATTGTATTACATTAAACCCCGGAAAATATCTTGAAAGGAAGTGAGAAAATGTCTGACAGAGTTATTATTTATGGAAAGCCGGGTTGACCATATACGAAAAAAGCACTTGATGCTTATCGAGATAATGTAGAGTATTATGATGTGAAAGCGGATGATAAAAATATGGAGAATATGTTGAAAATTTCAGGAGGAATAAGAAAAGTTCCTGTTATAGTAGAAAAAGGTAAAGTAATAATTGGATTTGGTGGTGCCTGAATTGTTTAATTATTTAGCTGAAGCTAAGAAAAAAATATTGACAAAATGAGATTATTATAATACTATATTTCAAGAAGTTAGTCTTATTTATTTAGATTAGTAGTTTAAGTTTTAAAAAGGGGGACTTTAGTAATGAGGAAAAAGAGGTGTCATCTTGCTGAATTTTTAATTTTCTTTTTAGCAATTCCATTTTCTTTTTATCCTTTTATTGTTTTAGCAGAGGAAACATTGTCGTTTGGAGAATTACATTCTTCAGGAAGTGTTCAAATAGAAACATCAACTGGTACCTGGGAAAATATACAACCTGTTTATCCTTTACTTAAAAATACAAGGCTCAGGACAAAAGATGGCGTTGTTTTCATCACAACAAAAGAAGGCTCAAGAATTGATGTTTCAAAAGATTCGGAGCTTTATATAGAAGCATCAAATAAATCATATAGAATAAATCTGTTAAAAGGAACTATAACTTTTAATGTAAGTTCTGACATTGATTTTTCTGTATTAACTCATGAGACAACTGTTTTTATTACTAAACAAATTGGCGGAATATATTCTCTTGTTGCAGGTCCTGGTGCCCCGAGTACAACAAATATTTATGGAATGGTATTACGTAATGCTCAGGGTACTTATATAAAAAGCTTTTCTGGTAAATTAATGATAAAACATAATGTACGTTACATTTTGATTGACAGTGGTGAGACATTTTTTGCAGGTCTCAATGAAGGAACAGTCCCTCAAAATGCTATAAATAATGCAGGTTCTGGTTCATATTTGGGACCAACGATTGTACTTGGTGGTTTTTCTGCTATTGTTGGTGGTCTTTCTTTTGAAGCTTTCAGGGGAACCGGGCATGCAAGTCCTCACAGCTTTGTTAAATAGTAAGCTTTTTGAATATGATAAAATAATTTTAGTAATAAGTGTTTTTTTTCTTATATTTTTTAATAGTTGCTCTGCTAATAATCCAGATAAAAAACACTCAATGCTTGATCTAACCGAAAAAAAGAAGACCGAACAATTCAATGCTGCAATTATCGCAAATGCAGCTAATAAAATTAATAATGAAGACTACCGTATAGGACCTGAAGATTTACTCGAAATAGAAGCTTATAATGTCGATGAAGTCAAGAAAACATTAAGAGTAAATTCGCAGGGTGATATTGCATTACCTTTAATCGGAATTATTAAAGTGAAAGGATTAACGACTTCTGAAATTGAGAAACTAATAGCAGGAAGGCTTGAAAAATATGTTCAGGAAACTGTTGTAAATGTCTTTGTAAAGGAGTATCACAGCCAGAGGATTTCAGTAATAGGAGCTGTTAATAATCCTCAGGTTTATGCAGTAACAGGTCAGAGATATTTACTTGATATGCTAATGGCAGCAGGTGGTTTGAAACAGACTGCTTCAAATATTTGTTATATAACACGGCCTGCGGATAAAGATAAACCAGATGGCCAGGCAGGAACTATTATAATTGATCTTGATGAACTTCTTATTAAAGGAAATTTTGCTCTTAATATTCCTGTTTTTTCTGGTGATTTAATTAATGTTCCTGAAGGAGGATTGTTCTTTGTTGATGGCGCAGTAAAAGAGCCAGGTGCTTATCCATTGAAAGGGAAAACTACAATTATTCAAGCTCTCGCAATTGCAAAAGGACTTAAACCAGAAGCTAAACTGAGTGATATTAGAATTTTTAGAGATAATGGCAAAGGTGAAAGGGATATTATCGGAATTGATTATGAAGCAATTAAAAATGGTGAACTTCCTGATGTGATTTTAGCAAATAATGATATAATCATCGTGCCAGTAAGTGGTATTAAGAATTTTTTTCATGGATTCATCAGCAGTCTTAGAGGGATGATAAGTTTTGGTTCAGGTTCTTTGGGGGCCGGGATCTGAATATTATTCATATAATATAATATGGAACATATGTAAATAGAATGAAAGAAGAAAACGAAATAGATAAAGAAAAAGCACTTGATAAAGTTCAAAATTACTCGATTTCAACACCCGGTCAGGTTTATTATCCTCAGAATGAAGAAGAGATTCACCTCAGAGACTATCTCAATGTAATTCTAAGACGCAAATGGATACTAATAACTTTTTTTATTGCTATTGTAACAACTGTAACAATAGGCACTTTTATAAAAAAACCTATTTACAAATCAACGATTACTATTAAGATAGATAAAGAAAATCCCAATATACTCACATTCAAAGATGTTGTTAATCTTGAAAAAATAGAAGATGATTACTATCAGACACAATATAAAATATTAAAGTCCAGGAACCTTGCAAAAAGAGTAATTCGTACTATTAATCTTACTTCTTATCCTGAGTTCTTAAATTTTAACAAGAGTAAAGAATCAATTGGGAAATCTGATTTACTTGACAAACATAATAATTCTCTTGATGATGATAAGATTACTCCTGAATTGATTGATACTTTTATTAAAAGAATTGAAGTCTCGCCTATTCAAAAATCAAGGCTTGTAAATGTAAGCTTTCAATCTGCTGATCCATTTCTCGCTGCAAAAGTTTCAAATGCTATTGGAGATGCATTTATAGAATTAAATATTGAATCGAAATTTCAAGCAACAAATCAGGCAAAAATGTGGCTTGAAAAACAGCTTGATGAGATGAAAGCCAAAGTTGAACAGTCTGAGGAAAAATTAAATGAATATGCAGCAAAAAATGGAATTATTTTTCTTGACAAATCAGAGGATGGCAAGGGCAAAATAACAGACAATGAAAATATTGTGAATAAAAGATTATCAGAACTATCATCTGAATTAACAGCGGCAACAGCAGATAGAATAAATAAAGAAGCACTATATCGTGAGATGAATTCAGGTGAACAGGAATCAAGCTCTGTAGTTTTAAATAATCCTCTAATGCTTGAGCTTAAAAAAACATATGCGTCGCTCGATGCTGAATACAATCAGATGCTCAAAATCTATAAACCAGATTATCCAAAAATGGTAAGACTTCAGGAACAGATAAATCAAATAAAGAAAAAGATGGATACCGAAACAAAAAGGATAATATCGAGCGTGAGAAAAGATTATGAAGTTGCAGTAAAACGTGAGAATCAACTTAAGGCAACATTCAATAGTTTAAAAAATGAAGCATTAAGCTTAAATGAGCGTGCAATACAGTATCAAATACTTAAAAGAGAGGCTGATACAAATAAGGAATTATATAATGGACTTCTTCAGAGATTGAAAGAAACAGGTGTTTCTGCAAGTCTTACTGCAAGCAATATTCAGATTCTTGATAAAGCTGAGATTCCAAAGAAACCTTTCAAACCAAATTGGCCATTAAATATTATGTTATCAATAGTAGTCGGACTTTTCGGTGGTATCGGGCTTGCTTTCTTTGCGGAATATCTTGATGATACTATTAAGACTCCTGAGGATGTTGAAAAAAAGGTTTATCTTCCACCTCTTGGGCTTGTGCCTAATTTTGCTGAAGACAAAAGTCCTATACAGGTAGAACATGTGTCTCATGTAGATTCATCTCTTCCTATTTCAGAGGCTTATCGATCTATTAGAACATTTTTGCTTCTTTCATCAGGTGGAAAGCCTCCTCGAGTAATGATGATTACAAGTCCGAATAGAGGAGAAGGCAAAACTACAACTTCCATTAATACAGCGATTAGCCTTACTCAATCAAGCTACAAGGTTCTTTTAATTGATGCAGACATGCGTAAACCAAGATTGCATAAAATATTTGAACTTGATAATACTGTTGGTATATCGACATATCTATCAGGAAATATTGACATTTCTGATGGTTTAATTAAACTAACTGACATTAAAAATTTACATATAATAACTTCTGGTCCCATTCCACCAAATCCTGCTGAATTGCTAAGCTCATATAAATTCCGTGAGTTGATACAAAATGTTTATTCTGATTTTAATTTTATTATTATTGATACTCCGCCTGTTTTAGGCATAGCAGATCCTTTAATTGTAAGCCGTCAGACTGATGGAGTAATTTTAATAGTTCGTTCAGGGAAGTCAGCAAAGCATGCTGTTAGGGAGACAAAGAGAATTATTGAAGGAGTAAATGCAAAAATTCTTGGAGTTATATTAAACTCAGTAAGCCAATCATCGATGAGATACAGCTATTACTATTACAAGTATTATTATACTGATGAAAATAAATGAGCGCTGTATTTTATTACTTTCAATAATATTTCCTTTATATCTTTTTCTTGCATTGATTATTTTGTTCCAATTTATTGGATATCTATTTTTAAACAAGATAAATGAAGATAATCTTATTAAAGCTGTTTATTATGACAGAGAAAATTCACAATACTATTATCTAATTGGAAGATTATATCAGTACGATATTTTTAAAAAAGATTTTAATAAAGCAGAAAAATATTATATTGAATCGTTAAAAAGAAATCCATTACAGGGGGGGTGCTGGATTGATCTTGCAAATATTTATAAAACTCAGGGGCGTATTGTAGAAGCAGGGGAAGCACTTAAAAAAGCAGTTTCACTTAATTCCAGTAACCCTGAAATAATTTGGGAAGCAGGAATTTTTTTCTTAAATAATAACAATATCAGGGATGCTTTGAATAATTTTAAGCGTTTTATAATTTTAAAGCCCGAATCCCAGAAGATAGTTTATGATATGTTATATAAACTTTCTGTTACTTCTGATGACATAATAAAGAATCTTTTACCAGAAAGTATTTCTTATTTCAAAAATTATCTTCTCTACCTTATTTCTACAGGAAGAATAAATGACGCAAAAAATGTATGGGAGAATATAAAAGGACAGCAAATGGATGATGAGCTTACTTTAAAGTATATAGATTTTCTGATTTCTAAATATGAATATGCTGAAGCAAAGTGCATCTGGAGTAAATTTGTTGGAAAAAAGTTTAAAAAAGAAATTAAGGATTCTAATATAGAAATATGGAATGGTAGCTTTGAGTATGAAATACAAGGAAAAGGTTTTGATTGGAAGATTAGTGAAACCAAAGGGGTAGATGTTTTTATAGATAAAGACATATATCTTGAAGGTAAGCAATCTCTTGGAGTTGATTTTGACGGGACTGAAAACATGGGAATTGTAATTGCTTCACAGGTAGTTCTTGTAAATCCTGGTACCACTTACAAATTAAAAGCAAATATCAAAACAAATAATCTCACAACTACAAACGGAGTGTATTTTCATATATCGGGACATGATTGTAAGGAATTAAGTGCAAGTTCTGAAGTTTTCAAAGGGACTAATTTCTGGAAAGAGTTGTCTGTCGATTTTAAAGTTCCGAGTAAGTGTAATGCTATAAATGTAATGATAAAAAGGGACAAATCTCAAAAGCTTGATAATAAAATAAGTGGCAGTGTATGGATAGATCAGATATATTTAACTCAAAAGTAATTCATATTATTTTGTTAGTTATTATTTTTTCTACTTTAACTTTTGGTGCAGTAGAGGTATGGTCATCATCAATCATAGGTATATTCTTATTAACTCTTTTTGTAATATGGCTTATTGTTTTATGCAAAACTGAAATTGCAAATGTATATTCTATCAAAGAAATAGATTCTAATAATATTAAACTCATTGTATCATTATGTGCGATTCCCATTTATGCTTTTATTCAAATACTACCGATGCCTGTTCAGATTCTTAAAATTATTTCTCCAAAGGCTTATGAATTGTACACTTTTTACTCTGTTACAGAAAGAAACTTTTTACCAATCAGTCTTCATCCATACAGAACTTTATCGAATATGATACAGATAGTTTATGGTGTAACAGTTTTTATGCCATTTTACTTTTTAGTCCGAAACAGATTATCTATAGAAAGAACTATAAAGATTTTCAGTTTATTTGGGTTTATTCTTGCTTTTTTTGCGTTAATACAGATGGCAACATGGAACGGAAAAATTTACTGGGTTCGAGAAGTAACTTCAGGAACTCCCTTTGGCCCATTTGTAAATAGAAATCATTATGCAGGTTTTATTGATATGCTAATTTTACCGACTATTGGGATAGCTTTTACAAGACAGAGAAAGGAAAAACAAGTATTATTCGGTTTCTTTGCAGTAATAATGGTGGTATCTGTTTTTATGTCCTTATCGAGAGCAGGAATAATTAGTTTTATAATTTCATTTGCAGTATTCTCGCTTTTCATAATATATAAAAAATTTAGATATAACAAAAAAGTTGCTATAGCAATTTTTTTGTCAGTAATTGTTAGTTATTTAATATATCTTGGAGTTGACCCAGTAATAGAAAGATTTTATCATACAGACTTAACACGTGAAGAAAGATTTACACTCTGGGCTGATACATATAAGGGATTTAAGGATTTTATTTTAACAGGAAGCGGACTGGGCACTTTTTTAAATGTTTTTCCACTTTATTCATCTAAACCTTCAACAATAATTTATGATCATGCTCATAATGATTATATAGAATTTTTAATTGAAGCCGGAATTATAGGTGTTATTTTAATATTTACATTTTCTTATTATTATATTAAACACGCTATTAAAGGAATCTGGAAAGGTGATTTGGGAATTATCAGAATATCCCTTGTTTCCTCTATCATAAGCATACTAATTCATAGTATATTTGATTTCAATTTACATATTACTTCAAATATATTACTATTATCATATACAATGGCAATTTTTTTAGCTTCATCAGAAATAAATTATGATTAAATAAAATATGTGGTATGCAATTTATGTGAAATCAGGCAAAGAAGATACAGTTACAAGCCATCTAAGGAATACGGGGATTGAAGTAGTTAATGCCAAAATAAAGATAAAAAAGTTCAGAAACAACCAATTAACAGAAGTTATTGAACCTTTATTTCCTTGTTATATATTTGCAAATTTCGAAAAAGAAAAACATGCTCATATGATCACATATACAAGAGGTGTTCGTTATATAGTCGGAAAGAATAATCCTGTAGTTGTTAGTGAAGATATAATCGATGCTATCAAAGAAAATATGGGTGAAGATGATTTTGTGATTATAAAACCACGTAAATTTACGAGAGGTGAAAAGGTTATTATTAAAGAAGGTCCTTTAAAGAATTTTTACGGAATATTTGAAAAAGAACTGAAGGGACCAGAGAGAGTAATGATACTTCTTGAGACTCTTAATTATAAAGTTGAGATTGATGGAATGTATCTTGAGATAGTTTAATATTATAAAATCTGAATCAGGATATTTCTTGTAAAGATATATATCTTTTGACTCTACATATGGTTATCTGTTATCTTATTCGAAATTGAAGAATATTTAGAAATGTCCAAAAAATTAGATAATAAAGAATATATCAAAAATCTTGAGAAAAGAGTTAAAGCTTTACGAATTCTTACAGAGGTTTCTTCAATCATTTCATCAACACTTGATATTCAAGAATTAATGTCTCTTGTTATGGAAAAAGCAAAAGAAATTTTAAACGCAGACGCATGTTCAATTCTTATATATAACAAAAAGACTGATAAACTTGAGTTTGAAGTTGCTATATGTGGTGAAGAGTCAACTTCAGAATTGTTAAAGGAAAAAATAACTCTTGATATGGGACAGGGCATAGCTGGCTGGGTTGCCCAGAACCAGCAAATTCTTATAATTAAAGATGTAAAAAAAGATAAAAGATTTTTTCGTGATGTAGATAAAATGACAGGATTTGAGACAAAATCTCTTATTGCTGCTCCTTTAATCGGAAGACGGGGTTTGATTGGAGTTGCTGAAATAATTAATCCTCATAAAAAAAATTATGACCTTGAGATATTGAGTATTTTAACGAAGCATTTTGCAACTGCAATTGAAAATGCACTGTATCATGCTGAATCTCTTGAAAAGGAGAGAATCAAACAGGAACTCGAGATTGCGGCAATATTACAGAAGAGTTTTTTACCCGAAAATCCTGTTTTTGAAAAAGAAAGAATAAGAGTGTCTGCTATAAATATACCTGCAAGACATGTAGGTGGAGATCTCTATGATTTTATAGAACCTGTTAATGGTAAGGCAGGTATATTTATTGGGGATGTTTCCGGTAAAGGAGTATCCGCTGCTTTATATATGGCAAAAATAATAAGTGATTTCAGATATATTGCACATGGAATTATTTCTCCTTCTGAAGTTATGCATAAATTGAATAAAGTCTTATTCGGTGCACCAAGAGGAATGTTTCTTACTGCTATTTATTCTATTTTTGATGTGCAAAACGGTGAATCAGTTATCTCGATTGCTGGACATCCTCCCTGTATAATGATAAATAAAGATAAGGTAAGCATTATGGAGATGCCAGCAGGTCCCCCACTTGGAATTATGGAGACCGATTTTCAGGATAATAAGTTTAGTTTAAAGAGCGGTGACAGGCTTATTATGCTCACAGATGGGGTATTTGAAGCAAAAAATGTTTCAGGAGAAAGGATAGGGTTTAATAATATATTGGAATTTATTAGAGAGAATCGATATATTGAGAACTTGATTGAAAAGATAATAGACTTTATTAATGAATATTCAAAAAATACAGAAATGGCTGATGATATTACAATTGTGGAATTATCCTGTCTGTGAAAGATTTAGTTAAAATAATAGTACCTTCACACCCAAAATATTTATCAATAGTGAGAAATGTTACTTCAAAGATCGGAGAAATATACGAAATTGAAGAATCAATAGTTAATGATTTAAGACTCGCAATTGATGAGGCATGTACAAATATAATAAGGCATGCATATAAAGGCGATACGACAAAGAAGATTATGCTCAAATATGTAATGAAACCTGAAAAATTTACTGTTATTCTTGAGGACAATGGAATAAAAGCTGATATAAATAAACTTAAAGGAAGAAATCTTGATGATATAAGACCGGGAGGACTTGGAATACATTTTATAAAAAGAGTCTTTGATATTTTTATGTTTGATGAAAGTAAGAAGAAAGGTAACAGGCTTATTCTTGTTAAATATTTTAAATGAAAACTGAAATAACAGAAATTAAAGGGAATAAAAAGATTAAAATAACAGGTGAAATAGATATGCACACATCCCCTGAACTCAGAGAAGTACTATTGTCTTTAATAAAGAAGTCAAAAAATCAATGTATCTGTGTTGATTTTTCCGGTGTTACTTATATAGACAGTTCAGGTATTGCAACGTTTGTTGAAGGACTTAAAGCAATTAGATCATCAGGAAGTAGGTTGTTTTTTTATGGGTTACCCGAGAGCATAATGGAAATCTTCAGGTTCTCCAGACTTGACAGAGTTTTTGAAATATTCGGGACATTTGAAGATGCCCTCAGAGTATAAGAATTTCATAGAAGTTATAGGAAGCAAAACAAAACCCATCAAAATAAGCATACATAATATTTCACACATTATAAATGAAATCTTTTACTGGACTTTTATTTCACCTTTTAAAGGATTCTCAATCAGGTTTAAGGCATGTATAAATGAAATGGTTAAGGCTGGATATAATTCTGTTCCTATAATATCTGTAATCTCTTTTTTTATAGGTGTTATTCTTGCTTTTCAGGCTGCCTATCAACTTAAGAAAGTGGGTGCTCTCATTTATGTTGCAAATCTTGTTGGCGTCTCTCTTACAAGAGAACTCGGGCCAATTATTACAGCAATAATTGTCTCTGGAAGAAGCGGCTCTGCATATGCAGCAGAAATAGGTTCAATGAAAGCTGCTGAAGAAATTGACGCTTTGATCAGCATGGGAATAAATCCAATCAGGTTTATAGTTGTTCCAAAACTTATAGCTTTGATGATAATGGTTCCGTCCCTTACAATTTTTTCTGACCTGATAGGGATATTTGGAGGTTTTGTATTATCAACGACTATTCTTGAAATACATCCTTCAAATTACTTCAATCAGACAATTAATGCTCTTCTGGTTAAAGATATATTAACTGGACTCATGAAAGCATGGGCTTTCGGAGTTGTGATAACAATAGTTGGTGTATATCAGGGTTTTATGGTAAAGGGTGGAGCAGAAGAGGTGGGACGTAGAACTACATCAGCAGTTGTTGCATCCATTTTCCTTGTAATTGTATCAGATTTATTTTTCACAGCATTATTTTATTATTTCACATAATATGGAAAAAGCAATAGAAGTAGAAAACCTTATAACACATTACGGTGATAGAGAAATATTGAAAAATATATCTTTCTCAATACCAAAGGGTTCTATCACTGTAATACTCGGAGGAAGTGGATGCGGCAAAAGCACTCTGTTAAAACATCTCATAGGATTGCTCAAACCAACGTCTGGAAAGATAATTATCAATGGAAATGATATAACAAAGATGAACGAAGAACAGATGAATGAAATAAGAAAGAAAATGGGGATACTTTTTCAGGGCGCAGCATTGCTAAATTCAATGACAATTCTTGAAAATGTTGCTCTACCTTTACGCGAACATACAAAGCTTAAAGAATCAACAATTGAAATAATGGTCAGAATGAAACTTGATCTTGTAGGTCTATCTGGTTTTGATTCTTTCTATCCTTCTCAACTCTCAGGTGGAATGAAAAAAAGGGCAGGGCTTGCAAGAGCTCTTGCTCTGGACCCTGAAATGCTTTTTTTCGATGAGCCTTCAGCAGGACTCGACCCTGTTACTGCCGCAGGTCTTGATGAACTTATAATTAAATTGAATAAGGTATTCAGGATGACAATTGTGGTTGTAACGCATGAATTGCCGAGTGTATTCAAAATAGCTAATTATGTTATTATGCTTGACAGAGGATATGTAATTTTCTCAGGGACACTTGATGAACTGAAGACTTCTGATAATTCAAAAATCAGGATGTTTCTTGAAAGACAACCTGAAGAGGAAAAATATTCACCTGATGATTATTTCAGGGTAATTGCAGGAGAGTAATATGAAAGAAGAGTTCAAGGCTGGAATTATTGTCGTCTCAGCAATTGCGATACTCAGCATTTTCATAATCCTTATAGGTGGTGGTCAGTTATTCGAAAAGTTCGATGTTTATTATATAAAAGTAATGAATGCCGCAGGGCTTGAAACTGGTGCACAGGTAAGGCTTGGTGGGGTAAAAGTTGGCAGGGTTCTCAATGTAAAACCACCGGTTTCACCTGGTGAACCTGTTACCATAGAAATAGGGCTTAAAAAAGGTACTGTTCTATATAAAGGAACAAAGGCTTATATAACACAGATTGGATTTGTTGGAGATATTTATCTACTTCTTTCAGTAAAAGATACAACTAATGAGATTATAAAGGTTGGTTCTGTTATCCCTTCAGAAGAGCATATGCAGATGGATATTCTTATGGCGAAACTAAATAATCTTTCTTCATCTGTAGACAAGCTTATAAATGATGTTGATAAAGTATTCAGTGAAAAAAATGTAAAAGGCATAGAAAATATAATTGGTAATACAAATAGAGCGATAGTCTCAAGCTCAGAAAGCATTGATAAAGTCACATCTGGTCTTAAGAATACAACAGAAAGACTCGAGAAAGTATTAAATGAGATTGAGGGACTTCTGAAAGAAAATAAAAGCGATGTCGCCCAGCTGATTAAAAAAGCACGAGAAAATATAGAAAAAGCAGATGATATGATTAAAAGCATAGAAAAGACTTCAAAATCAGTTGATAAAGCAGTTGTTCATCAATCAAAAAATATCGATCAGTTAATAAACTCTATGACAAAAACTACAGAAGAACTTCAGGAAGTTTTACAGGAAATAAAAACAAAACCATGGAGCCTTATTTATAAAGAGGGAAAGGGAGAATAGAATGAGAAAAAATAATCTTACAATCTTAATATGCTTTTCAATGATGATTTGTTCCATAAGCTTATTTATGAGCGCATGTACTATTCCCAAGACAAAAATTTATAGCCTCAATATAAATTACCCTTATAATGAAAAAGCATTGGAAAGCAAATTCTCCGAAAAGTCTGTTGCCATAATTGTAAATGCGCCAAGACATCTATCACAACCATATATTGTTTATAGAACCTCACCATATGAAATGGAAATATCAAAATACTCAAAATGGGAGGCTTCTCCGCAGGAGATTATCAAAAAAGCAATTAAAGAATATCTTTCATACTTGAAGATATTTAAAGAAGTAAGAACCTCATATACTTTTCAGGAAGGTTACTATATTCTTGAAATTGATTTAAAAAGATTTGAAAGGTTTGATTCAGAGAATAAATCATGTGGAGATTTATTGTTTGATTATACCCTGATTTCTCCAGAGGGAAACGATATTGTACGCTCATCGATACATAAAAGAATGGAACTTCAGGAGAAATCATTCCTCAATCTTGCAAAAATACTCAGTAATGCGTTAAAAGAAGCCTCTGTTGAAATAAGAGAAATGGTTACAAAATAATAGATATTTAACTTGGAAAATAATGTAAAATTTTAATTATCCATCAATAGTAATCATATATAAGCTTACCGGCTTAAAAATAAAAATGCCTGACCCTGATCTATATTCTCTCCTACATCCTGTAAAGGTGCACCGATGAGGATATCCGGAATTCTATCACCATTCACGTCCCCAATAGATGATAAACTTAGTCCAAAATTTGCGCTGGCCTGTGCATTAGGGTCATTTAGAGTTGCAATTAGGCTACCATCTGAACTGTTCATAATGAAAACTTGCCCCTGATTATTATTACTTCCCACATCCTGCAATGGGGCTCCAATCAGGATATCAGGTGTACCATCACTGCTCATATCGGCAACTATAGCCAGTGATGTTCCAAACCATGAACTTGCTTGTGGAAAAGGATTGTTGAATGTGTGCATTAAGCTTCCGTTTGCACCATTAAAAAGAAATACCTGCCCCTGATCGTTAATTCCACCAACATCCTGAAAAGGTGCACCTACAAATATATCAGATACGCCATCACTATTTATGTCAGCAGATACTATAGCCCGCCCAAAATAAGCATTAGCTTGAGGGTTTGGATTATTCAGAGTCTTTATTAAAGCTATGTCTGAACCACTAAAAATCAGAACTTGTCCCTGTTGTTTATTGTCACCTACATTTTGCATTGGCACACCCACAGCAATATCAGGCTTTCCGTCTCCATTAATATCACTCAAACCTGCTACAGTCTGTCCGAAATAAGAAGCTGCATGGCAGGCTTCAGGGTTATTCAGGGTTAATAGTAGATTTCCATTTGAACCATCAAACACAATGACCTCACCCTGATATTGCTTATGTTTTCCTTTTTCGCCTTCTATATTAGGGTTTTCTTTGTCGCATTTGGTTCCAAGTTTCCATGGAATTCCAATGATAATCTCAGATTTCCCATCACCGCTAATATCTCCCAATTCTGAAACTGCATATCCGAAACGGTCGTTCTTATTCGCCTTAATATCAAGTTCAAGTAATTTATTGCCGGTGTTTCCATTGAATACATATGCGTAACCTTCAGTGCCCTTCTTTTCTTTACCCTTAGTCTTTTCTTTGTCTTTTATTTCTCCAATATCACCAGGTGCGCCAACTAAAATATTTGAACCGTTAAATCCGACTACAGCGCGTCCAAAACTGGCAGATTTGTTGGGATCCGGATTATTAATGGTTTTTAGAAGATTTCCATTTGCACCACTGAAAATAAAAACCTGACCTTCATTAATATTATTCTTTTTTACATCCTGTTGGTAAGCGCCTACAACAATATCAGACTTGCCATCCCCATTTACATCACCTAACCCTGACAATGCATATCCAAACCTGGCGTCTTCCTGTGGATTAGGGTCATTAAGTGTAGTTACTGTAAAAGACGGTTCTGCTGATGCAGTAGCTGCCCATAATGCTACAAGTATAATGACAATTAATTTAATGAAATTTTTCTTCATAAACATCCTCCTTTATCTTGAATGACACTTAGTAATAATCAGGATTTCCATCGCAATCTGTATCTATAAATTTATAAAGCGCACCGTACCAATCGTCATGGTACTGAATATTTACACCTTTTCCCAAAGATATGAATCGTGCATATGTAGCACCTTCGAGTCTGCTTTGATCCTTGAATGTTACCTTTGCATTCGGAGCTGTAAGAATACCGCGGACTATTGCCTTTGGATTAATAATGACATCACCATTCTGTATTGTGTTTATTAGAATATCCCTTGTTTTTCCCTTTGAACCGGCAACTATTTCAAGTGAAGCAGAATATTTTAAATCAAGACCGTTTACTACATTAATGCTTACAGGGTCATTCTTCTGGTCGCCAGTTACATCCTTTACATCAAGGAGAACCTTTGCATACTCATCTATCTGAAAAGTATTGAAGAAATAAACGCCACTGGTAAGGGTTAGCTTAGCATTTTGCAAAACCCTGACATTTCCATATTTCCCGGGCGGAAGAGTTATGGGGCTGGAAGCACTTACAGTTATATTTGCTCCTTTTGTGGTAAAGTTGATTGAAGGTAAATGATAGGAGGGCTGGTTTTGATGCTCTACTATTGCTCCTGATAAATCAAGAGCTCCCTTACCTGTTATATTTACCACCTCATTGGTAAAGGCATAATCAGCAACAAGGTGTCCATGAATGTTTATAAAACTGAGTGCCCTGAGATCACCAGCAACTGTGCCTGAATTTCCTTCCTGAACTTCTATAGTGCCGTTACTGCCCACATGTCCCCGAACAAATTCTGTGTCTTTTAAGATGACCTTTTGGTCTGCATAGAGAACAAAATCGTCCTGTTTGGTAATTTTGCCTGGTCCTAAATCAACTTCGGACAAGCTGTTTCCGCCGGTAGCAGTCCCCACATACCAGCTCTTACTTTCAAGGACTGCTTCATTTACAAATATTGGAGGAAATGGTTTCGGAGCAACTGTTGTTCTAATGATAACAGTTCCACCTGTTATGTTGCTCTGAGGTGGAGGATTTGGGTCATATCCGTCATCAAGGATGTCTGTACCTGTGAGGAGGTTATCATTATTGGCAGTGCCGTCGAATTCACTATTGACAGTCAGCTCGCAGCTATGTAAATTGTCTATAGTATAATCGCCCCATTCTTTAGGAAAAGTATCAGAAAAAGTATCATATATCTGCACTTCTTTCAAAGGAACATCTCCTGCATTTTGAGCTCTTAAGGTGTAAATAACCGATCTTGTACCACCGCCGTTGTTTATAACCTTGCTTGTTTCCTTTCTTATATGAACCCCAGGGTCTTCAGGATCAATTGTAAAAGAAGAACCGTAATATTTATTAAAACCGCCAATTTGCCAGGATTCAGGTCCAATCAAGCCTGGGAAAAATTCAATATTTTTTGTGAATAAACCTATGGTTTTTTTCCAGATGGGACCAAAGGGGCCAATCTTTATTCCCGGGAAGTCAATCTCTATACAAATCTCATCTATCAAAAGGTCAATACATTCATCAATAATCTCGAAATCTGGAAGGGTGAGCTGAAAATTCCCTGCGAGAAGACTTAAATTTGTGCTATATTTATGGATTGTATCATGATGGAAGTTGTTTTCCAATGTGAAGCTTTTTTGAATAACGAGGGGTTTTTTGTCTGGAAAAATAAAAGTAAAACTATTTCCTGTAATTAAATCTTTTTGCGAAGAAATATCTCCTGACTGGAATTTGACAGGTCTTTCGAAATTAAGCAACGCCCAGACCGTTGGCTGAAATGAGGCATTTCGCTTTTCTGTAAAATCTACATTAAAATCTACATCAAGCGCTTCCATGCTGAATGTAGCTTCACCATATTTTACAGTAATGCCGAGAGGAATTCCTGTAGCTTTTCTCAGATAAGAATCGAGGTCTGCGGTAAGATCTATATATGTATTTTCACCGTTTGCTGTTAAATTACCACCTGTCTGATGCGATGTTGTATGGACTTCTGGGAAATCCAGTGAGCCCGAAATTCCTGTTGCAAATGCTACAGCAACCGGGATTGTATAAGGCAAACCAACATAGTCCAGTCCGTCTATTTTAACACCATTATTTTTAAGGTGTATTAAAGTTAGGTCTAATGGTACGCCATTAATATTATAATTGGAGGGGATTGCTACCATTGGTCCATAATTACGACAATCAAACACACAAACTGATACAGCTGCACCAGCATATATTCCTGCATGGCCTCCCAAGTATAAACTAAAACTGGGTGGCTCTGTGTTAAGATAGCCACCTGGTGGATACGAACATGATGAACTTATTGTTATAGAATTGCCTATAGCAAATGTATTTGGATCTGGATATGTTAGACTCACCTGAGCAGGAAGGTTTGTATTTACAGCACCTCCATCGAGACTGATTTCTAATCCGGCTTCAATATCACCTTCGGTGCCGGCGGCAACGGTTGCGCCGAAATCCCAATCCTCGAGATCGTCATCGAAACCCAAGGTTTCTGCAACTCCATCAAGACCTAACCAATCTGCAATATCCATCCCATCAACAATGTACCCTCGCTTTTCTCCATAGTCCCATTGTTCATCAATTATTTTGTAATTAATATCAAAATTAGGAGAGGAACCAGGACCCCACAGGCTCTGGTTTGTCGATTGAAATGTAATATTATCAACTGTCTGTTCGGAGTATGCAAATGATATAAAAAAACAGAATAAGAAAAAGAATAAAAAAACTAATGAAAACTTATTTTTCATAAAACACCTCCTTACCAAATACGGCGTAATGTCAGAAGTTTTTTTCATCTCAAGAGAGAGGGATTCTTTTATATTTCAATGTGTTTTAAAACACTTTTTCATATAACTTTTGACATTACATCTGCCCAATGTTCCTATTCATCCACAGATGCGCACCAAAATTGACATCGGCTTAAAGGGAACGTTAGCAACGACAAAGTCGCTACTCTGTATAGAACTTCAAGGTGAACATCATAGGTCTTACAATGTTTTGCTAACAGAGATGCAACCTCCTGATATATCTAATCTATATCTCCATCCATGCCGATTACGGTCTTTCACATCTGAATATTATGGCTTCTTTTCCCTTTGTAATGTCCCTTTGCCAAATGATTGTGGTATGGCAATTCAAGACAGCATTCAATACAGTAAAGACCTTAGCGTTCACGCAGGAATAAGTTATAGTCAGTGCCTCGCAAAAATATATTCATAAACTTACTATCCGCATCCGAATGCTTTGCAGCCACTGGAAGATGATGCAAAAATTGTGGGTAACAGCTTGATCAATCGTAGTCTGAATTTCTTTTTCTATATTTTTAGCGAAGCGCTTTATTTTGAGGCATGCAAATTCACTATGAGCGGTTTGTATTGTCCCTTTCGGTCTCATTTTACGTGCAGTAAAACGGCTGACTGATGTGCTCGCTTCACTGCGGCAAAAGACATTTATTAACTCGTTATTCATGTTTGTGTTCATTCCCAAAGCACGGCGCGCTTCAGGAATATACTTCTTTATTTTACTGCTGATGGGAGCATATCAGAAATTGAAGTTATTTGTCAATGAAAATTCCATGTGAAGCAAATAAAAATTACTATTATTTTCATTGTGTGAAATTTATTGTTTGTTTTTTATAAGTTATATCTACGAAATAATGATTTGTTATACTATGATGTTTTCATAAATATCTCTTTTACAGGCTTATTTTGGAGAGTAAATGTATTCTCCTTAAATCAAGTGTTACAGACATTGCTTGCAAAAGAATTGTGCCTGTATCCGTAAGAAATTTTTATGCGTATTACTGATAACAAAGAACTAATTACGAATATTCCATATTTTAAAATAAATTTTTTGGTTCTTCTCCAATTTAGTTGCTAAAAAGGATTCAAGGATCCGAGAATTCGAGGATTCAGGGGTTCAAGTGCTTATTTCCCTTTTGTTATTTTATAGATATCTAAACATAGTTGATAAGACCTTTGCCAAACTTTTAAGTCTTTGTAATTCTTAAGCATTTTCTTCGAATCCTCATGATCTTACGAACTTTTTTGGAGATGATCCAAGTTTTTAAAATTGCACAATTTTTAATTGAATTATTTTTTATGAAAATAATTCAATAGTTAGAGTATAGGAAGATAGCGCATATGTTCATATGGATGAATCTGAATACGATATTCATCCCATTCAACTTTCTTACTCATTATAAACTGGTCAAATATGTGATCTCCCAGTGTTTCTTTTAATAAGTCACTATTTTCTGCAAATTCCAGTGCTCTGTTAAGACTTCCTGGAAGACTATCTATATTATATTTTTTCCTTTCTTCCTCGGTCATATGATAAACGTCCATTTCGATCGGATCAGGTAAAATATATCCTTTTTCGATTCCTTTTAGCCCGGAATTGAGCATACAGGCAAACGCAAGATATGGATTACATGCAGGATCAGGCGAGCGAAGTTCGACTCGCGTTGCTTTTTCTTTGCCAGGTTTGTATAAAGGGACTCTTACCAGTGTTGATCTATTACGTCTTGCCCAGCAGATATAGACCGGAGCTTCAAATCCTGGCACCAATCTCTTGTAGGAATTAACCCATTGATTGAGCACCAGTGTTATCTCTTTTATATGTGTAAGAAGTCCGGCAATATATTTTTTAGCAATATCTGAGAGGAAAAAAGGATCCTTTGGATCAAAAAAAGCATTTTTATTACCTATGAATAGTGATTGATGTGTATGCATGCCACTTCCATTCTGACCGAATATAGGCTTAGGCATAAATGTGGCATAGACATTATACTGTTTGGCTATCTCCTTGACAATAATTCTGTAAGTCATAACAATGTCAGCCATGGTAAGAGCGTCAGCATATCTTAGATCTATTTCATGCTGTGAATGTGCAACTTCATGATGTGAATATTCAACCTGAATTCCCATTGTTTCAAGAGCAAGTATAGTATCTCTCCTTAAGTCTTCAGCAGCATCTAAAGGATAATCAAAATATCCACCTTCATCAAGTGGTTCTGTACTTTTGTCATTTTTAAAATAAAAATACTCCAACTCTGGTCCAACATAAAAGGTAAAGCCTTTTTGTTTTGCTTTTTCAAGATTTACTTTCAGGATATAACGAGGGTCACCTTTATATGGAGAACCATCTGGTTCGTAAATATCACAGAACATTCTTGCAACAGCCCTTTCTTTAGGTCTCCAGGGTAACAACACAAAAGTGGTGGGATCCGGTCTTGCAATCATATCGCTCTCATCAATTCTTGCAAAACCTTTTATTGAAGAACCATCAAACCCCATACCTTCGTTAAATGCAAATTCAAGTTCATCAATAGGTACTGCAAAACTTTTTAATTGTCCGTGAATATCAGCAAACCATAATCTTACAAATTTGACATCATGTTTCTTTACGATTTCAAGAACATCTTTTTTGTCCCTCGGTTTTTCTCCTGATTTCTTAATTTTTGCTTTTGCCATTTTAAATCCTCCAGAGTTCATTATTGCTTAATTTCTTTAAAAAATAATTTATAGAAATTTCTTGCCCTTCCCGTATATTCTTCATATATTCTATCAGTCTCAGCAATTATTTTTTCTATGTCAGAATTATCATTAAACCATTCAAGAATCATATCACGTGTAACCTCTATGTGAAACTGGAACGCATATATATTATTGCCATATCTGAATGCCTGATTTTTATACATTTTGGAACTTGCCAGAAGTACAGCTCCATTTGGTAAATTAAATGTGTCTCCATGCCAGTGGAATACTTTAAATTTTTTCCAGAAATCTCCAACAGAAGGATGTTTTGCGAGTTGTCTCATTAACGGGTCTTTTATTCCTTCACCTGTAAGTTCAATATGGTGCCAGCCTATTTCTTTTTCACCACCCGGATAAACATCTGCTCCAAGACAATGTGCAAGAAGTTGTGATCCAAGACAGATACCCATGACCTTGATATCTCTATTTATTGCTTCCCTGATAATTCGGGATGCGGATTGAAGATGGGGGTATTTATCCATTTCATAAACACCCATGGGACCACCAAGTATTATAAGAGCATTATATTTTTCGAGTGAGGGTACAATTTCTCCTGAGCCAAGTTCTACTATCTTAAAATTTATATGTTTCTCTTTAAGAAAATCTAAAATAGTGCCGGGTCCTTCTGTTACAATGTTTTTTATAATTAATACTGCCAATACAGCCTCCCGATGTTTATAAGTAAAAAGATAGAATTAAAAAAATAAATTTATAAAATATTGTCCATTATCTTGATGATACGAGTTTTATAAATGTAACTAAGTAAATTATTTGTAAATTATAGCTGAGATCTGTGATAGATTGAACCTTATTTTTTCTATTTTTTCAATTAACTCATCTCTTGAATTCAAATTGACTAATTTAATTATTATATCAGGAATATCAGAATTAATCTGCAATACATTTAAATTATTCATTCTCAGAATAGTATCTATTGTTCTGAGAAATCTATGAGATTCAATAAGAAAACCTGAAGTTGATTTATCAATGAGAGAAAAAGAAGCTATTTTCTTTAGTGCTTTAAATGTATTTTGAATTATAATTTCAGGGAATATATCAGCATATTTTAATTGTATATATTGAACAATAAATTCTATTTCTTTAATTCCACCAGGTCCTAATTTCAGATCATATCCCTTTTTCTCCTTTGAGATTTCTTTTATTATTTTTTGCCTCATTTCCTGTATATCCTGCAAACGTATATCTTTTCTTCTTTTTAAAATAATTTTTTTTCTCAAAACCTCAAAGTTATTTATCAATGAGGGCTCTCCTGCTACAGGACGTGCTTTAATCAATGACTGAATTTCCCATGCTTTTGCACTTTTAAGATAATATTCTTCATATCCTTCGATACTGTTTACAAGAACTCCTTTTGAACCATCAGGTCTTAACCTCATATCAACTTTATAAGCAAATCCTGTATCAGTATATTCTGTCAGTAGGGTTATAATCTTCTCAGGAAATTCATTATATCTCATATTTTCTGAAGCAATGAAAACGAGGTCCAGATCCGAACCAATATTAAGTTCCTTCGCACCATAACTACCAAAAGCTACTAACGCAAAATTATTATTGGGAAGTAAACATGAACTAATTGTTTTTAGAATTACATCGGGAATTATACTCAATCTTTCCATGAAACTATAAACATCAAGGATACCTGCAATGAAAAATATACCTGATTTAAGTTCTTCATAGGATTTGAATTTACGAATGTTTTGTTTTATTTCATTTGTTTTGTTCATTTTTTTGATTGTCTCTTCGAAATGCTTGAAATTATCATCGGTACTTTGTAAATCAAAAATACTCTCGATATTTTCGATATTAAGTAGAGACTTTGTTAAATAACTGCTTGAAGAAAAGGTCTTAATAATTATCTCTATAAGATCGTGTCTTTCTTTAAGAACTCCAGTGAATGATGCATGCTCTCCTATCTTATCTATAAAATTAATGAGATTTAAAAGAGCTCTGTCTTTATTTGTTGTTTTTATAATTTCATCAAGAAAATATGCTATTAATTTTCTCAGTGATATTCTCTCATGCAAAGTTTTATATGTTGCCAACTGTTCTTGAAGTATTCTGATATTTTTAAAAGCTTCACGAGACTTCAGAAAACCTTTAAATTCAAGATAGTTAATAATTGCCTCATCTGGAAGTTCTTCGAATATAGAGAGTAGAGAATCATTTATTTCGACAGTATCTTTAAAAAGTAAATTATATATATCTCTTACTTTAAATCTTTGAAGTTTTAATTTTGATATAAAAGCTGATTTATTTTCAAAACGCATTTTTTTTGCGAGTATTTCAAGTTCTTCATCAGAGGAAGGAATGATATAAGTTTGGTTATCATCCCTCATCTGAAGAAAGTGTTCAATTTTTCTCAGGAAAAAATAGCTGCTACTTAATAAATCAATGTCATCTTTCGAGATGAGATTTTCGATAAATAATTCATTTAACGTATCAGAAATATTTCTTTTTCTTAAATTGATTCTATCTCCTCCGTATAATAATTGAAAAGCATGAACAAAAAATTCTATTTCTCTAATTCCACCATAACCGCGTTTTATATCATTTATATTAGAAATATTATCAATTCTTTTTTTGAGAATTCTTATTTCTTCAATATCATTATAATCGAGTGATTTTTTCCAGACGAATGGTTCTGTACCTTTGATAAATAATGATCCCAATAAAGTATCTCCAGCGATGTATCTCGAACGTATTAAGGCAATTCTTTCCCATGACTTACCCCAGGATTCATAATATTGAAGGCAGGCATTTAAAGGCAATGAGATGGCACCTTTTTGACCATCTGGTCTGAGCCTTAAATCAACCCTGTAACAAATACCATCTTCTGTAATTGATTGCAGTAAATGCGTAATTATTTCTGTTAATTTGCAGAAATATTCATGTGAATTTATTCTGTTTTTCAAAATATTAGTTGCTGTTCTTACACCTGATGATATTTTTTTCTCTGAATGATATAAGGTCATAATATCAATATCTGAACTATAATTGAGTTCTTCTGCGCCGAGCTTTCCGAGACCAATTATTGCAAAAGAATCGTCTTTCATATCTCCAAAATTATCTTTCATTATTTTGAAAGACATATTGAGAGCAATTTCAATTAATGAATCCGCAAGGACAGACAGCTCATATATGCTTCCTTTAGTAGTAATTATTTCAGAGAGATCTCTTAGTGTTATTCTCAAAAGATAATCTTTTTTTAATGTTCTCAGTATGTTAAGACACTGTTTTTTATAATCATAATCGTATCTGGCTTTTCCTAATTTTTTATAATCTTTAATTACTTCTTTTTTAGATACAGGTGAATCTATTTTTTTCAAAGCCAGAGAGAGACTTTCAGGTTTGACGAACGAATAATCAGCGAGAAACTGACTGCATGCAAATAGCATCGCAATATTGGAAAGAAATGAGATGTTTTGCTCGAGAAAATCAGGATGTATATTCTGCATTTTCCACAGGTTCTTAAGACATCTTGATTTGTCAGGGGTGATATATGAAATTTCGTTGATTGATTTAATAATATTCATATGAAAAGAATAGAGTTAAAGCGGAAAGTTAAGGTCAAGAATTCTTTTTCTTAAGATTATAATTTCGAACGAAATAGCAGCCATAGAAGCCAGTAATGACAGAAATCCAACATTTGCATTCAAAACAGCAGAAACTCCATTATCTGCGTAAAGTAATGAAATTACTCTGTCTCTTAGAATGATTGGAAGAATTAAGGAATCCTGTGGAGTGCCAGAGAGAAGATTGATTAAATCTTCATTTTCCTTTATGTTAAGAATTGGTCCTCTGTAACTACTCTTATTTCTTATTACATCCCAGAATAATGACTGCTGTTTTTCCTGAAAAGAAAAAGATTCAACATTAAGACCTCTGCCTTTCCAGCCCATGATTGTTCCACTTTTTACGGTGAATAATGCAGTGCGTTTTGCAATTTTATATGCCTCATTTAACAACAGTCCTGCAATTTCTTCTTTGTCCTTAACTTCTGTGAAAGCGATTTTTATTTTATTGATCGAGTCTTCTTCAATCTTGGTCTCAGGATTAAACCGGTCGCTTAAACTTACAAAACGTACATTGCGTTTAATTCCATAGTATTTCTCAAGAGAATAAAGAAGACGCATTTCGGATATTACATATGGAATAATATCAAAACCTGTAATAAAACGTAATTCATCAAGTTCCCTTATATCTTTTGGATTAAGCATAGCAGTGTGCATTCTACTGCGTTCTTTTTTAAAGGGAAGGATTTTATACTTATCGATTATATCAATGCTGATTGAAGATATAATATCCTCGGGAATATTGTTCAATAGATCAAGCGGAGCAGCAGGAACTTTGAAATATTTACTTAGAAATTTTGTTAGTTCTGCTTCATCAATGTATCGCAATTCAAGTAGATTGGTACCTATTCTGCCCCCAAACTGAATCTGCCTTTTCAATGCCTGGTCAAGTTGCTGTCTTGTTATGAGAGCTTCTTTTACAAGTGCTTCACCAAGTTTCATAATAATACATTATTAATTTTTGATAAAAAAATATCAAGATATTATTTTTTGGAAGGATTGAGATTATGTACTATTTCTGCACCTATTAAAAATATACATGAAGAATAAAATACCCATAGTAAAAATACAATAAATGCTGATAATGGTCCTTATATTGTTCCAAATTTTACAACTGAGCCAACATACCATGTGAATACATGCTTGGCTATTTCAAGTAATATAGTGGTAAATATAGCACCTGATAGGGCATGTTTAGTTTTTACCTTACTTTTTGGAAAAAATAAATACATGATAGTTACGGCAAGAAGTACTGTAGTAAAAGGTACTATATATTTGATAAGAAAAACTGTAATCAAGCCTATTCTAAGAGTAGGAAAAGTATGTTTTAAATTCTTAAGTAGCGGAATCAATGAAGTGGCAGTAAATGATATAAAGATAGTTATTATTATAAAAGTTATCATTATTATCGAAAAGATTAGAGACAGGAAGAAGGATCTTTTCTTTTTAACTTTGAATATTATGTTCAATGCATTCTCAAGAGATGCAAATACCTGTATTGATAAGAAGCCGTATAATAAAAGGCTCAAAGTACCTATTGCTTTATAAGAAATAAGCTTGTTAAGTTCTTTTATTATTCCTGAAGTAATCTCAGGAAAAAACTCTATTAATCTGTGCGAAAAGTAATCATAAAAACCATGATATTTACCGAGTATATATCCGAGTAGAGTAATGAGGAAAAGGCAGAAAGGAACTATTGTCATCATCGCAAAATAGGATATTGAGCCTGCCAGCATAACTCCATTATCACGGAAAAAATCAATGAAACTTTTCGAAATAATCTTTACAAATTTGAACATAATTTATAACAGGTTTAATTCTTTTTGTTTCTAATATATATTCTTATTGGTGTGCCTGTAAAGCTGAAATGATTTCTCAATATCTTTTCGATATACCGTACATGAAAATCTTTAAAAGCTGCCGGGTAATTTGTAAATAATACAAATACAGGTGGCGCAGTTTTAATCTGTGTAATGTAATATATTTTTACAGTCCTGCCTTTATAACCGGGAAGATTTAAAGTAGTTAATATTTCATTTAGAACTCTGTTTAGTTCAGCGGTCTGGATTCTTTTATTGCGCTCTTTAATAATTTCATCTATTATAGGAAATATTTTTGTAACCCTTCTTTTTTCAAGAGCTGATATTGTTATGAAAGGTACGTATTGCATAAACCACATTTTTCTGAGCAGTTCTTTGCCAAGAATTTTATAATCATTTTCAGGGTCTTTCATCAAATCCCATTTATTAAGAACAAAAATAGCTCCTTTACCATATTCTTCTACAATACCTGCTATTTTTTGATCCTGTTCTGTTATTCCTTCGGATGAATCAATAACTATTAATGCTAAATCACATCTTTCGATACTTTTTAAAGCTCTTATCATTGAAAATTTTTCGATGGAATAACTTAATTTATCTTTCTTTCTTATCCCTGCAGTATCAATAAGAAGGTACTTCTTCCCATAATAGGAACATATACTATCAATTGAATCTCTTGTTGTTCCGGGTATTGGACTCACAATCATTCTTTTTTTACTTAAAAGTGTATTTATAAGTGTTGACTTTCCTGAATTTGGTTTTCCTACAACCGCAATCTTTGGAAAGTTGATAGATGCTTCTTTATATTCTGGAAGCAAAGATACAAGTTTTTCCATAAAATTATCATAACCATAACCAGTTGCTGCAGATAATGGTAATAATTCATCAGAACCTATTGCATAGAAATCATATAACCTGTCTTCTCTTGAATGTGCATCTATCTTATTTACAGCCCAGATTACTTGTTTCCCGGATGCCCTGATTTTTTTAGATAATTCAACATCAGGAGGAGTTAAGCCTGCTTTACCGTCAAGGAGATGAATAATAACATCTCCTTCTTCAATAGCAAAAAGAGCCTGTTCTGTAACCTGTTTTATAATTTCGTCATCTGCTTCAGGATAGAAACCTCCTGTATCAACAACAATAAAATGTTTTCCATCCCATTCTGCATCAAGATAATTACGGTCTCTTGTTACACCGGGAATGTTTTCTACAATAGCAGTACGGGTTCCTGTAATTCTGTTAAAAAGAGTTGATTTTCCAACATTTGGTCTTCCAACAATTACTACTACGGGTTTAGGCATATATATTTTTTAAACTCCTCCACCATTTGTATCCATAATTCAGCTATTTCTTTTAATTTATCATCAAAGTCTCTGTAATTAATAGAATATTCCATTACATCAAATAAAGAATCACAAAAATACCAGTTGCATCCCGAAGGTCTGATTGTTCTATGTAAAGAACAACCATTTTCAGTTAAAAAGTGACATGGCTCTGTATCATTTTTAATGAAATCAAATTCAGGGATTTTTGCTCCTATTGCATGAAGATAAATAAGATCTTCAAAATTGAAGCGGCCATGTTTACTGATACAGCATACATTTTTACATTCAGGACATACTTTATCTGTAGCATTCTGTATGAAATAATCAATATTTTCAATTCCCATTTTAATTTTAATGGCAAGTTTTTTTATGTATGATATGTAATTATTCTGTCTATTAAATGTATGTTGCATAAAAATAATCAACCTATGATAATCACTGATATCTCTGTTATTGTAATTGTCAAAATTAATTTTCATAAGATATTTTATCTTAACCCAAAAGACGTTGATTTTGCTCCTGAGAAAATCATGATAAACAGTCATTTATTGTGACCGTAACATTCGTAATAAGAATAAAATATTACAGATAATTGTTCTCAATAAAAATATTCCGAATCTTCATTATTTTATTCGCATTTTTGGGTTAAAAAGATTGTTGCGCGACATATGCATTGTACGGATTAAAGAAATTATTTGAAATGGACGATAATTTTACTAAATAAAAAATAAAAATTTGCGGTTTCCAGAGAAAGTACTTCAAAATTCTTTGTCAATAAAAATTTGTTAATTAATGACCTGAAATTGATGTCTCAATGGGTCTGGATTTCCGCAGAGGGAGGTTAATTTATGTTTAAGTATCTAACTAATATGAAAATCAGGTACAAATTATGGCTTGTTGTAGGTGTAATGATGTTCGGGATTGTAGCAGTTGGAACAATGTCCGCGATTGAGTTGAAAAAAGATCTTTTCAAAGAAAAGGAAACCAAGACGCGTCATCTTGTTGAAACTGCTTATGGAGTAATAGAGAATTATTACAATCAATTTAGAGATGGGAAAATTTCAGAAAAAGAGGCTCAAGCACTTGCAATAGCCGCAGTTAAAAATTTAAGGTATGAAGAAAAAGATTATTTCTGGATTAATGATATGCAACCGACAATGATTATGCATCCCTTTAAATCAGAACTTGATGGAAAAGATTTATCGGATTTTAAAGACCCAACTGGAAAGGCACTTTTTGTAAATATGGTTGAGGTTGTAAAAAATTCAAAGGCTGGTTATGTAAGTTATATGTGGCCGAAACCGAATTATAAAGACCCAGTGCAAAAAATATCTTATGTAAAAGGTTTCGAACCATGGGGATGGATTATAGGAACGGGAATTTATGTTGATGATATTAATGCGACGGTAAAAAAAGAAATATTTAAGATAATGACTGTACTAATTCTAATAGTAGCGATATCTTTTTTCATCGCAACAACCATAATTAATGGATTGCAGAAACAACTGGGTGGAGAACCTTCATATGTAGCTCAAATAGTGCAAAAAGTTTCTGAAGGTGATTTAAGAATTGAGATAACAACAAATAGAAAATATGAGAATAGCCTTTTATATCATGTGAAAATAATGGTTGACAAACTTAAAAAACTTCTCGGGGAAATAAAGTCAACAGCAGATACACTTGCCTCTGCAAGCCATGAGCTTTCGGCAAGTGCTGAACAGATGTCAAGAGGAGTTATTGAACAATCGGGCAGGGCATCTCAGATAGCTACAGCCTCGACAGAGATGTCTCAGACTATAATAGATATTGCTAAAAATTCATCGAATATTGCTTCTTCTGCTTCTGAAACCGTGAATATTGCAAATAACGGTGAAAAAATAGTTGAAAAATCTGTTGATGAGGTAAAAGCAATAGCAGCTACGGTTAATGAATCTGCCAGCCTGATGTCTTCTCTTGGTGAACGTTCAAAGCAGATAGGGGAAATACTCAATGTAATAAAAGATATTGCAGACCAGACAAATCTGCTTGCGTTGAATGCTGCGATAGAAGCAGCAAGAGCTGGGGAGCAAGGCAGAGGTTTTGCAGTAGTTGCTGATGAAGTTAGAAAACTTGCAGAAAGAACTGCCAAAGCTACATCTGAAATAGGAGGTATGATATTAGGAATTCAGCAGGAAATGGAAGCCACTGTTGAATCCATGAATGCCGGCACAAAAAAGGTTGAAACTGGAGTAGAGTTTGCGGCTCAGGCTGGAGATGCATTGCGTCAGATTGTAAAAAGCGTAAGCGAACTTCAGTCAATGGTTCAACAAATTGCTACCGCAACAGAAGAAATGTCAACAACTTCTGAACAAATTAGCGGTGATATTGAGACAATTGCACATGTATCAAAAGAAACTTCTGTCAGTTCAGAACAGATATCAAAATCTTCTTCGGATCTATCAAGATTAGCTGGAAATTTACAGAATATAGTTGGTTTATTTAAAGTTTAGGTCTAATTGAACATTTCTTAAATCAAGGAAAGGGTTTATTTTTATTGTAGCCCTTTTCTTGATTTTAAGATAACTCAACCCCGGAATGCAATTAGAATAATACAAATGTTGCGAAAAAAATTATTTAATAGCAAAGAGCGAAGAACAGCGAGAGAAACAACGACTGCTCTATTTCAAGTATCTTCTTCAATCTGAAAACAACCTGAAAGTAAATATCAATATTTAAAGTCAATGAAGATTTATTATAAATAACTAACTAAAATTTTTGTTGAAATATATTTAAATAAAATATTAGAATATTTATGTTGTTATCATAAATTTAATCAATAAATTTATTATAAATAGTTGAGGTGTTTTCAGTATTATCAGATAACTCTGCGATTTTCCCCTTTGTAAAAAGATCTACACTTGTTGTATTTCAGTCATAAGTAAAACTCAGGGGTTTTCGAAAAACCTGATAAATTGACAGATTAATATTTGTTTCTTTAAAAAAGGTTATACGGAGTGGGTATTAATGGAAAAAATTATAAAAAGAGAAATAAAAATAACAACAAAAGAAAAAAAACCTGTAAAAATTAAATTAACTAAAAACTTACCTGTAACCGAAAGAAAATTCTCTCAAAATAAAAATAATAAGGATAAAAATTATTATAAGAAGCATCGGGATCTTGAATCGTATTACAAAGCTATAATAGAAGCTTTTGATGGATTGATTTATATTTGTTCTTCTGATTACCGTATAGAGTTCATGAATCAGCAATTTATAGACAAAATAGGATATGATGTTACAGGAGATTATTGTTATAAGGTTTTCCATGATAGAAATGATATATGCCCATGGTGTGTGAATGAGCGTATTTTTAGAGGTGAAACTGTTCGGTATGAGACAATGATTCCAAAAGAAAAAAGATGGTATTATGTTATGAATACACCTATTTACCATATTAATGGAAAAATATCAAAACAAGCTTTGCTGATTGATATTACTGAAAAAAAGCTAATTGAAGAAGCATTGAAAGAAAGCGAAGATAAATACAGAATACTTTATGAAAACAATACTTCAATGTATTTTACTGTTAATCAAAGCGGGCTTATAATTTCTGTTAACCGTTTTGGTGCAGAACAACTCGGGTATTCTGTTGAAGAATTAATAGGGACATCGATAATAGATGTTTTTCATCCTGAAGATAGAAAATTGGTGAGTGAACAGTTCTACAGATGTTTTAAAAATCCTGATAAAGTAGAAACAAGGGAGTTCCGAAATATAAAGAAAGACGGGAGCATTTTGTGGGTTAAGGAAAGCGCACGTGCAATAAACAAAGCTGACAGAAACCAGATTATTCTTGTTGTATGCGATGATATTACTAAAAGGAAAATCGCGGAAAATGACCTTGAAAAAAGTAAGGAAGAACTTCAGAAAAGAGTAAAAGAGCTTGAGGAATTCTATGAACTCGCTGTTGGAAGAGAATTGAGAATGATAGAAATAAAAAGAGAAAATGAAAAACTAAAAAAAGAAATCGAAAGGCTTAATATTCTTATTAATGAGAAAAACTAAAAGCCAGATAAATTGTATTGATAATAAAATAAAAAGATATTGTCTTTTACAAGCTCTTGTTGATAATACGCGTGAAATAATTCAAAGTGTCACACTAGATGGTAAATTTCTATTCGTAAACAATGCATGGTATAAAACTCTTGGTTATTGTGAGTCTGAATTGCCTTCTTTAACTTTAAACGATATTATACATCCCGATCACAAAAATCAGTGTATGGCTCTTTTAAATAATATAATAATACTGAACAAATCATCATCTTTCGAAACATCTTTAATAACCAAAGATGGCAAAGAAATACCAGTTGAAGGAAGTATTCACTGTGTGCTCAAGAATAATAAAGTTCAATATGTACAATGTATTATGCGTGATATATCAGAAAAAAAGATATTTCTTGAAATAATAGAAAATGCTATCAATGAATGGAGAATTACATTTGACTGTATGCCATGTGGAGTTTTATTGCTCGACCTTCGCTGTACAATATTAAGAAGCAACAAATACTTTTCTGATATATTCAATTTACCTGTAGAGAAAATAAAAGGTTTGAAATGTGAGAATATTTTCAGAGATAAAGCACTATTGAATATATTTGAAAAAATTAAATGTGCTAATGAATTTCCAAAAAACCCGATAGAATATATTTCTGCAGAAGTTGATAAAAATTTTATTATAAACTTCACACCTATACCTTCTTCTGATGGTATTACAAGGTCTTTTGTCGTTATTTTTATGGATATTACTGATATCAAGAACAAAGAAAAAAAATTAACTGAAAGCAGAGACGCTTTTTTTAATATGCTTAAAGATCTTGATTATTCCTATAAAGAATTGAAAAATCTTTTTGAAAATTTAATCCGTTCCTTCATTAATGTAATAGAAGCAAAAAGTCCATGGACTAAAGGACATTCTGAACGTGTTACAAATTATGCACTGCTTATTGCTGAGGCACTTAATCTTGATGAGGAAGAATGTAATAATCTTAAAATAGCATCATTGTTACATGATATTGGTAAAATTGGAACTTATGATTTACTGCTTGACAACCCGAATAGACTTACAGAAGAGGAGTTGCAGCTCATTTATATGCACCCGATTAAAGGTGAGAATATATTAAAGCCAATAAAACAGATGGAAAAAATATTGCCTATTATAAGGCATCATCATGAACGAATTGATGGAAATGGTTATCCTGATGGCTTGAAAGGCGACAAGATACCGCTACCAGCAAGAATATTAAGTATTGCGGATGCTTTCGATTCTATGACATCAAACAGACCATATCGAAATGCTGGAACCCTTGAGTATGCTATATCAGAACTTAAGAATTACAGCGGAACTCAATTTGATGGTGAAATTGTTGACGTTTTTTTAAAAATTTTATATAAATCCGAAGTTCTTGAAATACAGGAGCTTTCGTTAAATTATTAGTTTATGTAATTGCCTCTGAAAGTAATCCTTTATCAGTTCTACTTTCCCAGTTAAAAACAGTTAATCTATGATTTCTTTTATTTTTCTGGTGGTACATTAATTTATCTGCTGAATCCAGTAATTCATAAACCGTGCATACTGAATTTGCTTTAAATGTTGAGATGCCGGTACTTACTGTGAGATTATAAGAATGTCTTTGGAATTTATTATATTCTTCAAAATTTTTATGTAATCTTTTTGTAATTCCTTCTATTGTGCTGTAATTAGTATCTATTGTTAAAACGACGAATTCATCTCCACCAATGCGAGCCAGAATATCTGATTCTCTGAAAGTTTTTCTAAGTATATTTGCTGTGCTTGTGAGAACACTATCACCCTCTTTATGTCCGAAGTTATCATTTACAAATTTAAGATTATCAACATCTGCAAAAAGAACAAGAATTTCTTTTTTAAGTCTTTTCGCAAGTCTTAATTGCTGTTCCGCAAGGTTGATAAAGCCTCTTCTGTTATATAGACCGGTTAATTCATCTATAAGCGAGAGCATATGCAATTGGTCTATTATATTTTTTTTGTGAGTTATATCTCTTGCAATCCATTGTATTGCATAGGGCAGGCCGTCTTTATAAAGAATCAAAGCTTCTGATTCAATCCATATGAATTCTCCATTTTTTTTCTTCAGTCTGAATTCAAATGGACTTTTATTGTTGTTTAAAAATTCAATAAAACTAAAGGCAGATTTTAGTTGTTCATCAGGGAGGAAAAATGTCAGGGTTGTTTTTTTAAGTTCCTCTATACTATACCCTAAGAGATTCAATGCAGCCTTATTTGCATCTATAAATCTGCCATTAAGATCATGTATATAAATACAATAAAATGAACTATTGTATAGAGCATTATATCTTATTTGAACATCTTTGCAGTATATTCCAGGTTCACTGCACTCAGATGTCCCGCACTTGTTATCTGAGATATTATTAATTTTTTTCAATGGTGCCTCCTTTTAAAGAACTCAAACGAATTTTAGCAAATAAAATGCCATTATAAAGCAATAAGCAACTGGAACAGAGCTTGTGAAAACATATAAATCGATTGATTTCAATCTAATGAACAAAATTTCAGGCATAAACTTTGCTCTTTAAATATTAATGAAATGGAAATTGTCGGAATATTGACGCATTTTAAGTTAAAAAGAACTTTTTAATAAGTATTAAAAGTCAAAAAATTAACCAATGGATATTAATCCAGCAAATAAAATTTATGAGACTCCTGTAATAAAAAAGGAAGAAAATACGAATCTTCCTGATAAAAGAAAACAGAGAAGGGAAAAGAAGGAACAGGATAAAGGGGTTAGGAAAATTGACATCAAAGTATAAGATACTTAGAAATGTAAGAACAAAAGAAAAGGAACTTTTGTCTCTTGAACTTTCTGAAGTCAAGGATATTGCTGATATTATTTTCAAGAGATTGAATAGAAAGATAGAGATTCTTGAAGCAATCGAAAATTCAGTAGATGAAAAAATAAAAGTTCTTGAAAAACTAATTCAGAAAGCTGAAGCAGCACAATCATCTTTATCTAAACTCGACTGTCATGGAGAAATAGTTTTAATGGGAAGAAAAGGTATGAGCAGCCGTGAGATAGCTGAAACACTGGATGTGCCTGTAGGAGAAGTTGATTTAATCCTGAATCTGAAAGGAATTAAAAAGACTTCTACTGAAAATTTAAGACAGGAAAATTTTTCCTCTCAGGTAATATTTACCTGAGATTCACATTACAGAATCCCTCCTATTACCCCTCTTTCATCAGGGTTCAGGAAATTACCTGAACCCTTTTTATTTAAATATAGAAATATACGCTTAAAGATGGTTTACCATGAAATTGTTAGAATTACTAATGGTATTGTTTTTAAATAAAATCAACGAGTTAAATAAAATTTTGAGCAAAGGCTTTATTATACGGGTTGATGTTAATGTGGCGAGAAATGAATTATCCACATGAAAAAGAGAATGAAAAATGTGGGAATGAATTTTCCTATTGGCATTATGTTTGCTAAAAAACAGGCATGAATAAAGGAATTTATATAGCACTTTCAGGAGCAGTTTTGAAAAATACACAGATGGAGATTATCTCGCAGAACATTGCAAATGCTGCTTCTACTGGTTATAAAAAAGATAAAGTATCATTCAAAGATTATATTATTCCTGTGATGCAAGAAAAAGCGGATGGTAGAGCAATGAGCGAACTTTCAGCAGTAAAAACTGATTTTTCTGAAGGAACGATGATAAAAACTGGAAATACACTTGATATAGCCGTTGATGGTAAAGGATTTATCAGTCTTGAATCTGGTTTTTATACTCGCAGAGGAGATCTCAGGAAATCTTCTGACGGATATTTGACAGCTTTTAATGGTTTCAAAGTACTGGGGAATGCAGGGCCCATTCGCCTGCCTGAAGGAACAGTTCAAATTAATAACAATGGAGATGTGTTGGTAAATGGTCTGCTGATTGACACAATCAAACTAACAGATTTTAGCTCAACTGATAATCTTATAAGAGCAGGAGATAGCCTTTTTAAGACTGATGAACAAGGTATTAAGTCAAATGCTTTTGTAAGACAGGCACATCTTGAGGCATCCAATGTAGATGTGATCAGAGAAATGGTATCAATGATAGAGACGATAAGGGAATTTGAGACATTTCAAAAAGCAATTAGAGCTTTTGATGAAGCCTCAGAAAAGATAAACAATGAGTTAGGGAGGTTTTAAGAGATGTTAAGGTCATTATTTATTGCTGCTACAGGGATGGAAGCTCAAAAACTGAATATTGATGTGATAGCAAATAATCTTGCGAATGTTAATACAGTTGGATTTAAAAAAAGCAGGGCAGATTTTCAAGAACTAATATATCAGGATTTGAGAACTCCCGGGGCTATTTCTGCAGAAGGTTCGCAAATTCCATCTGGCATTCAGGTCGGGCTTGGTGTTAAACCTGTTGCAGTTCAAAAATTATTCCTTCAGGGAGATTTTGTTCATACAGGCAATCCACTTGATCTTGTAATAGAAGGAGACGGCTTTTTTCAGATAACGATGCCTGATGGAACGATAGCTTATACGCGTGCAGGAACATTTAAACTTGATAGCGAAGGCAGAATAGTTAATTCAGATGGTTATCCACTTGAACCTGCTATAACTGTACCTGCAAATACTATCAGCATAACAGTTGGTTCTGACGGTAAGATTCAAGCTTTACAATCCGGCAGTACCACTCCCACAGAAATAGGACAGATCGAACTTGCAAGATTCATAAATCCAGGCGGTCTTATAGCTATGGGTAAAAATTTATTTACAACATCAGGTTCTTCAGGTGAAGCTACAACAGGAAATCCTTCAACAGAAGGCCTTGGTACTATAGCTCAGGGATTTATTGAAATGAGTAATGTAAATATTGTTGAAGAGATGGTAAATATGATTGTAAGCCAGAGAGCTTATGAAATAAATTCAAAAGCAGTTCAGGCGTCGGATGAAATGCTTCAAACAGCAAATAACATCAAGAGATAAAAGGAAATAGAGAATGAGACCTCTTAATAGTAAAATATCATCAAAAAAAATAAATAAGCCTTTATTATCGGGAAGACAATCTCTAACCCCCTTGTTGTTACTTCTACTTTCATGTATTAACCTTCTTCCTTCAGTTTCAATAGCAAGTTCATGGAAATTGGAGGAGGCTCTTAAAGAGTATGTTAAAAATGTATATCCCTGGCCTGAAATTATGATCAGTGATATTGTGGTAAAAGGTGATATTCCCGATATGAAGCCATCAAAAATAATTGTTCAAAGAGGATTGCCCGGGAAAACAATATTTTTACTTGAATTCAATTCTTCAGAAACATTATCTGTTAGTGCAAATGTAAAAGCATTCGATAATGTTATTTCGGTAAAGAGAGCATTCAAGAAAGGATATATTCTTCAAAAAGATGATATATATACTGTACTCATGGATGTTCAGCGAATACCTGCTGGAGCTTTGAAAGAAATAAAAAGTATATTGGGTAAATCTTTAAATCGTTCTATTCTACCTAATACTCCGGTAACCGCTCAAATGCTAACAGATTCCTGCACAGTCAGGAAAGGAAAAAAAGTGGTTCTTCTGGTTGAGGGAGAAAATTTCAGGATATCAACTACAGGAGAAGTTAAAGAAAGTGGTTCTGTTGGTGATTATGTAAAAGCCCTGAATATTTCTTCAAAGAAAGTTATTACAGGTTTGCTTGTTGATGAAAACACTCTGAAGGTGGAATTGTAAATGGGAAAAATGAAATATTTAATCGCTTTCATATTTCTATTTTCTGCCTGTGCTACTACGAAAGTAGAACTCCCACCCGAACCACCTAAATATGTCTATGAAAATAGAATAACAGAATATCCTGCTGTGAATTCTTTATGGCGAGAGTCTGCGAGTCTTTATGAAGACCCAAAAGCAAGAAGGCTAAATGATCTTGTAACAATCAGGGTAGTGGAAAATATTATAGGTTCTGGTAAGGCTGATACAAATACTAATAAAAAATCTTCCCTTGATGTGAATGTAGAAAAGTTTTTGGGAGTGCCTACAAATCTGGGTTTTAATAACCTTTATGGCAAAGGCAATACTTTTTCTCCATCAGTAAAAGGTTCTGCTGAGAATGATTTTCAGGGAAGCGGCGAAACAACAAGAGAAGGAAGACTTGTTGGAACAATAACTGCAAAAGTTGTTGAAGTAATGCCTAACAATAATCTTATACTCGAAGCAAGAAAAGAAATAACGATAAATAATGAAAAACAGATACTCATTCTAACAGGTGTAATAAGACCCGATGATATTCTTGTGGACAATTCAGTTCTCAGTAATAGAGTAGCTGATGCAAAGGTCTATTTTGTTGGTGATGGAGTTGTTCAGGAAAAACAAAAGCCAGGATGGCTTGTAAGAATACTGGATGATGTATGGCCATTTTGAGAATTCGAAATTCAAGATTTAAGATTCAATTATTCTTAATATTTTTATTTATCATATCTTCAACTTTAGCAGTAAATGCTGAGCGAATTAAGGACATAGCTGATTTTGAAGGCGTAAGGCAAAATCAACTGATAGGTTACGGACTCGTTGTTGGCCTTGATGGTTCTGGCGATAAAGGGAATGCAACGATGCAGGGAATAGCAAATATGTTACAGAAAATGGGATTAACTGTAAAGCCTGATGATATTAAAGCAAAAAATACCGCATCTGTTATGGTTACAGCAAATCTTCCACCTTTTCCAAAAGCTGGGACAAAAGTTGATGCTTTGGTTTCAACAATTGGAGATGCAAAAAGTCTTCAAGGCGGTACCCTCCTCCTTACCCCTCTAAAGGGACCCGATGGTAAGATATATGCCCTTGCCCAGGGTCCCGTATCCATAGGTGGATTTGTTGGCGGGGGTGCTGGTAATACAGTACAGAAAAATCATCCATCGTCAGGAAAGGTTCCCGAGGGAGTAATAATTGAAAAGGAACTTCCCTTCACTCTCGGGAATGGAGAAGAGATAAGAATTTTCTTGAAACGACCCGATTTTACTACTGCATCCGATATGGCAAAGGTTATAAATGAAGAATTAAAGAATATCTATGCAATAACAATTGATCCTTCAACAGTGAAAGTCAGAATACCTGATGAATATAGAAAAAATATAGTTGAGTTAATAACAAAAATTGAATCCTTAGATGTAAATGTTGATACTCCTGCTATTGTTATAATCAATGAAAGGACAGGAACAGTAGTTATCGGTGAAAAAGTCAGGATTGCTCCTGTGGCAATAGCTCACGGAAACCTTACTATTGAGATAACAACAGAATATAAGGTTTCTCAACCATCTTCTTTTGCTCCTGAAAAAGCAGAAACAGTTGTTGTCCCTAAAACAGAAGTAAGCGCAAAAGAGCAAAAGGCTTCATTATTACAGGTTTCAGGAGTAACACTTGGTGAAATAGTAAGAGCTCTTAATGCGCTTGGTGTAACACCAAGAGATATGATCTCAATACTTCAGGCTTTAAAAGCCTCAGGAGCTTTAAGAGCAGAGCTGGAGATAATTTAGGTTATGGATAGTTTGATTAAAGATTTATCAAATAACTATTTTAGTACTGTTGAAAAACTAAAAAACAGAAAGGACCCCGAAACAATTAAATTCGTAGCAAAAGAAATGGAAGCGATTTTTCTTCAAGAACTTATTAAAGAAATGCGTAAAACAAATATTCAATCTTCAGAAAATTCGTTTGGTAACGATATGTATATGGGCATATTTGATATAGAACTCTCAAGAATTTTATCGCAGCGTGGAACAGGGCTACAGCAAATGCTTATTCAAGGCTTAACAAGACTTAAAGATAAACATGATAATAATATATATAACGAATTAAATAATAAAGATAAATTAAAATCAATTAATGAAGTTGATTTTAGTGAAAAAAGATTATCATCTCTCTCACCTCCTTCCCCCTTACCCCTTGATATAAAAGATGAAGGCTTTTCAATAATAAGGGGTAAAGGGGAAACTTTTTTATTGCCTGTAAAGGAAGATAAAGGTGAGCTTGATTGAAAATATAGATTATGTTTAAGGTAGTTAACATTATATGAAATTAAAGAAATATTATAAAATTCCGATAAAAAAAGAAACGTTTCTTATTTTTAGAGGAGGGTAAGATGAAAATTCAGGGTAATAAGCCTGCAGAAGGGCAGGAGATAAGCATTAATGCACAGAAAACAGGGAGAGTTGATGTAAAAGAAAAAGTAACTCAGCCTGAAAAGACAAAATCTACAAACGACAGGGTTGATATTTCTGGAAAAGGTAAAGAGATTGCTGAACTGATGGCTCAAATAAACCAATTACCTGATATAAGAACAGACAGGGTGAATGCAGTTAAGAAGGCAATTGAGACAGGAAATTATAAAATTGACTCTATGAAAATAGCCCAGAAGTTTCTTGATGAAATATAAAGTAGAAAAACAG
>FWPV01002302.1_pt1 | contig 47470 bp, 38 predicted proteins | sample 2228371 | NCBI WGS metagenome assembly FWPV01 (sample SAMEA103939776, study PRJEB20133) | metagenome | reverse complement strand
GCCAGGAAGTGCGCTTTATTCCTGTACGGTTCAAAGACGCATATGGGCCTGTCGGTGCATGGTTCCTTTTGTTCAAATCAAGAGCTACGAGTGCCCTTGGTGGTGACTATATGGTGGAGAGAAAGGCTGAGCTACAGGAATGGGCACCATATGGATTGGCAAAACCAATTCCAGCGAACTTGAGGAATCATCTAGGACTTCGCGATGTCTATGAGGGCAAGGGGCCAATTTATATGCAAACTGCGGAGGCCATCCAGAACCTTGCCAACGCGTACAAGGACGACCCCAAGGCTCTGAAGAAAAAGCTAAAAGAGCTCGAAAGCGAGGCATGGGAAGACTTCCTCGACATGACTATCAGCCAGGCGATCCTCTGGGCAGCATCGAATATCCAGCCTGAAGAAAAGCCTTCAGAGATCATGGCATGCGAGCCTTACTTCATTGGTTCACATTCCGGTGCCTCGGGTGCATGGGTATCTGGACCTAAGGATGTTGCACCACCAGAGTATTTCTGGGGCTACAATCGTATGACCACAGTAAAAGGCCTTTTCACTGCAGGTGACGGTGCAGGGGCTTCAAGTCACAAGTTCTCCTCAGGCTCCCATGCCGAAGGAAGGATCGCGGCCAAAGGCGCGATCGATTTCATTCTCGACAACAACACGGCACCAAATGTGGATATGGCGAAGGTCGAGGAACTCAAGAAGAGAATCCTCAGACCGCTCGAGCTGTTCGAGAAGCACAGCAAGGAGACCAGCGACAGGAACATCAACCCCAACTACAGTGTGCCGCGACAGCTCATGTTCCGTCTACAGAAGATCATGGATGAATACGCGGGTGGCGTCTCTTCATGCTTCAGCACCAACAAGCCGCTGCTCGAAAAAGGACTCGAGTTGCTGGCAGTGCTCAAGGAAGATGCAGAGAAACTGGCAGCCGGAAGCCTCAACGAACTGATGCGGTGCTGGGAAAATATTCACAGAATGTGGATAGCTGAAAGCCATATGAGACACCTCCTCTTCCGTGAAGAGACAAGGTGGCCAGGCTATTACATCCGTGCTGACTTCCCCAAGATGGACGAGCAGAATTGGCACTGCTTCGTCAACTCAGTCTGGAATCCCAAGACAGGCGAGTGGACTATGAAGAAAGTGCCGATCATACACCTGCCTGTATAAGAAGGGTGTTGGGTCGTATAACGAACGGCCATGTGCTCCAGGCGCCTTTTTTTGAGGCGCCTGGAGTCGTCCTTTTTTTCACAGGTGTGTAACAGCCACGTTGGTAGCCATTCTAGCGACTGAACCGACCTTGTGTTTGATGTTTCGTGATAACCTACGTCAGTACGCACACCCAGGGAGCACACAGTATGGTAGAAGGTAAAGCTAGATCGTCGGGCGAAGCAGCTCTGCTCGTCATAGGAGGCGGGATCAGTGGAATGACGGTAGCGATAGAAGCTGCCGAAGTGGGATACGAGGTCGTCCTCGTAGAAAAAAATCCCTTTCTCGGTGGTCGGGTTGCGAGGATGTTTCGCTATTTCCCCAAGTTGTGTCCACCCACGTGTGGACTGGAAATCAATTATCGAAGGATCAAGGACAACCCAAGGATCAGGGTGCTTACTTTGTCTGAAGTCGAAGCTGTGACAGGACAGCAAGGTGCCTTTGAGGTCGTTATTAAACAGAACCCACGGTATGTGAACTCGAACTGTACTGCATGTAACGCTTGTGCAGAAGCCTGTGTTGCAGAAGTGCCGAGTGAATTCGATCTTGGTATGAAGATGGTAAAAGGTGCCTATCTTCCCTATGAGATGGCTTACCCTATGCAGTACGTACTGGATCCCAAGATTATCGGTACCGAAGATGCGCAGCGGTGCCTTGAATCCTGTAGGTACAATGCAATTGACCTTGACATGAAACCAACTCGCACGACGGTGAAAGTGGCGGCAATAGTAGTTGCAACAGGCTGGAAGCCTTACGATGCGAAGAAGATAGACAACTTAGGATATGGCCGATACTCAAACGTCATCACCAACGTAATGATGGAACGTCTTGCGTCGCCTAATGGTCCCACGAAAGGCAAGATTCTGAGACCTTCTGACGGCAAGCCCGTCAAGAGCGTCATATTTGCCCAGTGTGCCGGCTCACGGGATGAGAACCATCTGCCGTATTGCTCAGGCGTCTGTTGTCTTGCCTCTATGAAGCAGGCCACCTACATAAGGGAACAGAATCCTGACTCAGAGGTGACCATTTTCTATATCGATCTTCGTGCCATGGGTAAATTCGAAGATTTTCTGGCAAGAACGCAAGAAGATCAGAAGATCTCCTTTGTGAAGGGGAAGGTAGCTCGCGTGGAAGAAGATCCTGTTTCCAAGGATCCGATTGTGGAAGTCGAGGATACGGGTTCAGGAGAAAAGGTGCGTGCTCAGGCCGATCTTCTAGTGCTGGCAACCGGCATGGTACCAACGACAGCAGACGAACGACTACCCTTGGACATTGCGTATGATGAATTTGGTTTTGTGGTCTCTGATCAGAACCAGAACGGCATTTACGCTGTCGGTTGTGCGAAGAGGCCTACAGACGTGGCTTCGTGCCTTCAGGATGCAACTGGGGCCGCATTGAAGGCCATTCAATGTGTGAGGAGATAGACTGATGCAAAAGAAGCTCGGGGTATACATCTGTAGTGGGTGCGGAATTGGTGACTCCCTCAATATTGAGCAATTGGCCAAAGTTGCAACGTCGGAGTGTAAAGTCCCTGTATGTAAGGCCCATCCTCTCCTTTGCGGAGACGAGGGCTCGGCAGTTATCAGGCAGGATATAGAAAAGGAAGGGGTGAACGCAGTAGTCATTGCGGCTTGTTCGAAGAGGGTAAAGACAGATGTGTTCTCGTATGATGCGTCATCGATAGTGCTCGATCGGGTTAACATCAGAGAGCACGTTGTCTGGTGCCAGCCTCCCGGGACCGATGATACGCAGATGATGGCAGAAGATTATCTGCGGATGGGCATTGCAAAGGCTCAAAAGATGGAGCCTGCGGAGCCCTTCAAAGAGGAGATCAACAAGAAGATACTTGTGGTGGGAGGGGGAGTAACTGGCTTGACTGCGGCCCGTGAGGCGGCAATGGCAGGGTACGAGGTGGTCCTTGTCGAAAAGGAAGCAAAGTTGGGTGGCTATATGGCCAAGCTCTACAAGCAGTATCCCAAAAGGCCCCCCTACCTTGAACTTGAGGACATGAGTTCGGTCGCAGAGCTTATCAAGGACGTTCAGCAGAATCCACGTATCAAGATCTATACAGGATCCCAGATTCAGCAGACGAGCGGCGCGCCTGGGATGTTCGATGTCACCATCCAGCATAACGGGACAGCAGAGACCGTTCGAGTAGGTGCTATCGTTGAGGCAGCTGGTTTTGTTCCATATGACGCCACCAAGCTCGATAGCCTTGGATATGGTAGGTGTAAAAATGTGATTACGAATGTGATGATGGAGGAGATGGCAAAGAATGGGACTCTCGTTCGGCCCTCTGATGGAAAGCCTCCAAAGAGTATCGCATTCATCCAGTGTGCTGGATCCAGGGACAAAAATCACCTTCCTTACTGTTCGGCCATATGTTGTATGACTAGCTTGAAGCAGGCAAAGTACCTGAGAGAAAAGGATCCAACGACAAAGGTATTCATTTTCTACAAGGATATGAGGACGCCTGGCCAGTACGAGAATTTTTACAAACAAGTTCAGCAGGATGAAGGAATCTTCCTTACCAAAGGTCAAGTTGCTTCGGTTGCAGAAGATACCAATAAGAGCCTTATCGTTCAGGTTGAAGACACCTTGTTGGGAAAGAAGATCGAGGTGGTGGCTGACCTTGTTGTGCTGGCAACTGGTCTGGTTCCTGTGTCTGCAATCGGTGAAGAACTCAAGATAAAGCTGAGCGAGGGAACGGAAGGGGAGAAAAAAGATGAGCAGGAGCTCCCTGCAGATAGGATCATACGATCCAATATCCTGAATCTCACGTACAGGCAGGGGCCTGAATTGCCAGCCCTGCGCTACGGATTCCCTGATTCACATTATGTGTGTTTTCCATATGAGAGCAGGCGAACGGGCATCTATCCTGCCGGGTGTATACGGCAGCCAATGGATGGAGCAATGGCTGCCGACGACGCGGCAGGCGCTGCACTCAAGGCCATCCAGTGTGTCGAGATGGCTTCCAGAGGAGAAGCGGTGCATCCTCGGGCTGGGGACAAGACCTATCCTGATCTATTTCTCCAGCGGTGTACACAGTGTAAACGGTGCACCGAGGAGTGCCCCTTTGGTATGTATGACGAGGACGAGAAAGGGACGCCTAAACCCAATCCCACCCGATGCAGGCGGTGCGGGATATGTATGGGTTCATGCCCTGAACGCATCATAAGCTTCAAGGATTTTTCAGTCGACATTATCGGATCCATGGTTAAGGCAGTGGAGGTCCCAGAGGAAGACGAGGAAAAGCCGAGGATTATTTGCTTCATTTGCGAAAACGATGCATATCCGGCAGTGGATCTCGCTGGAACCAACAGACTCCACTACAGTCCGTACGTACGTTTTGTTCCTCTACGTTGTCTCGGCGATATCAACATTGTGTGGATAGCCGATGCCCTGTCCAAGGGAATCGACGGTATTCTCCTTATAGGGTGCAAGTACGGTGACGACTATCAATGCCACTTCATGAAGGGATCCGAGCTGGCGAACTATCGGATGGGGAAGATTCAGGAAACGTTAGACCGCCTTGTGCTTGAATCTGATCGAATCCGAGTACACCAATTGGCCATCAATGAATATCATGAGCTGCCGCGGATGATCCAGGAGTTTGTGGATAAGATTCAGGAAGTGGGCTTGAACCCGTACAAGGGATTTTAGTCTCTAAGGAGGCAGTAGTATGAGCCAGGCATACAGGGTGGATCCTGATCTCGAATTCATTAACGAGGTGCGTCGTTCTGGCGGCGATACGCTAAGGAAGTGTTTTCAATGTGCTACGTGTTCGGTCATTTGTCCCCTCTCTCCGACTCAGGACCCGTTTCCTCGGAAAGAGATGATCCAGGCTCAGTGGGGGCTGAAGGATAAGCTGGTAAAGGACCCTGATATTTGGCTGTGCCATAGTTGTAATGACTGCTCTACCTACTGCCCGAGGGGAGCAAAACCAGGAGATGTGTTGAATGCCTTACGGAAAAAAAGCATTGAGCACTACTCGTTCCCTGGGGTTCTAGCGAGGATGGTTGCTGACAGAAAGCACTTGCTCAGCCTGGTCATTATCCCCATGCTGCTCTTTTTGGTAGTCATCTTGTTTACGAACCATTTTGGCGATTCCAAAGTCGTGTTTCATGGAAAAGAAATAGATATCAGCACCAAGATCGTCTCTTGGAAAATGATTCCTATGCTTGCTGTTGACGTTATCTTTATTTTAACGGCACTTTTTTCGCTGGGAGTCTTTGCTGGGGGTGCAATTCGGTTTTGGAGGGATATGGATTCATTGAGACCTCGCCAGAAGGCTCTCATGCCGAGTGTCCTAGAGGTAGTGAGAGGTATCATTGATCATCGGAATTTCAAGGAGTGCGGAACTAACAAGGAACGCTACCTTGGACACCTTGGTATCTTTTACGGATTCGTCGCGCTGTTTATCGTGACCACGTGTATCTTTCTTGGAATCTATTTCTTGAGTGTTGTCGTTCCTATAGCACCCACCCCATGGCCGTTGTGGAACCCAGTAAAAATCCTTGCCAACCTCGGAGGGATAGCCTTACTGATTGGCTGTGGGATCTCCATACGAAAGCGGCTCATGCCAACGAAGGACACTACGACTTCCTACTTCGACTGGTTTCTGTTGGTCTTGATCACGATAATAGGGGCTTCGGGACTGCTTGCAGAAATTACGAGGCTCATTGGTATTGGTCTTCTCTTTTATATGCTTTACTACCTACACCTTGTTGCTGTATGGATGCTTTTTGCCTACGCGCCATACTCGAAGTTGGCACATCTGCTGTATCGGACGCTCGCGTTGATTCACGCCCACGCATCCGGAAGGGAGCTTATGGCAAAGGCTGAGATCAAGCGTTTGAGTCCCGTGAGTCTTTCTTGACACGGTGCTGGGACAAGGAGGTCAGCAGAGACAGATCATCGAGTGTGTGCCGAAGGATACTGACCGTTACTACTGCTATAGGCAATGAGAACAATAGCTACATAGAGGGGAGGTGAAGCGAACGCGGCGGTTACCAAAGCACCGCAGGCAAAGTAGATTTAGAACCGTTCGTACGAGGGCACTACAATTCTTAGGGAGGAACATCGAATGGCACTGAAACACAAGACTCCAATGCTTGACGAGCTCGAGAAGGGGCCGTGGCCGAGCTTTGTTACCGATATAAAGCGCATGGCCGCAAAAAAGCCGCAATGTGACGATATCTTGGGAGTTATGGAACTTTCTTACAAAGACAAAGAGGGACACTGGAAGCACGGTGGTATCGTGGGTGTTATGGGATATGGTGGTGGTGTTATCGGTAGGTACTGCGATCGACCCGACCTTTTTCCTAACGTGGCCCACTTCCATACCATGCGTATCAACCAGCCAACCGCAAAGTACTATACAAGCGCTCAACTGAGGAAGATATGTGATGTGTGGGAACGCTATGGGAGCGGCTTGACCAATATGCATGGATCCACGGGAGATGTCATTTTACTTGGGACGACCACCGACAACTTGGAGCCGTGTTTTCAGGCCCTTGTCCATGAATGTAACATGGACCTAGGTGGATCAGGATCTGCGCTTCGCACGCCCGAAGCATGTACCGGTATGGCCCGTTGTGAGTACGCGTGTATCGATACGCAGGCCTTCATTTACGATGTCACCAAGACATTTCAGGACGAGCTGCACCGTCCGGCGTGGCCTTACAAGTTCAAGATCAAGGCATCAGGATGTCCAAACGATTGTGTCGCTGCCATTGCTCGTGCAGATTGCTCTGTCATAGGTACATGGAAGGACGAGATTAGAATAGATCAGAAGGCGGTCCAAGCCTATGCAGGAGGCGAGCTCGTACCATCAGGCGGGGCACACGGCACTCAAAAGCGGCCGGTCGATATTCAAAAGGAAGTGTGCGACCTTTGTCCTACCCGATGCATGGCGTGGGACGGCACGACATTGAAAATAAACAACAAAGAGTGTAACCGTTGTATGCATTGTATCAATGTACTTCCAAGGGCCCTGCGTCCAGGTCTCGACAGAGGCGCAACAATCCTTGTGGGAGGAAAGGCGCCGATCCTGGAAGGTGCCCAGATGTCAAGTGTGGTCATCCCGTTTATGAGGTTGGAACCTCCCTATGAAGAGTTCAAGAGCTTTATCGAGAAGGTCTGGGAATGGTGGGATGAGAATGGAAAGAACAGAGAACGCCTGGGTGAACTAATACAGCGACTTGGTATGAGGGCGTTTCTTGAGGTGGTAGGCTATCCGCCGGATCCGAGAATGGTGTTCACACCGAGGTACAATCCGTACATGTTCTTTAAAGAGGAAGAGGTTGAAGGCGGTTGGACGCGCGATATTTCAGAATACAGGAAACGGCATCAGGCCTAGGAGGGACAGAATCATGCCAGAGGAACAGAGAAAAAGAATTACTGATATCGGTCCACCTGATTACAAGAATTTCCTGCCGCCAGTGATCAAGGAGAACTACGGCAAGTGGAAGTACCATGAAATCCTTCGGCCCGGTGTCCTGGTGCACGTCTCTGAGACTGGGGCTGAGCTTTACTCGGTACGGGTAGGCGGTACCCGGTTGATGAGTGTCGACCACATACGCGAGATTTGCGATATTGCAGACAAATATTGCGATGGGTACCTTCGGTTTACTACCCGGAACAATATCGAGTTCCTGGTGAGTGACAAGTCCAAGCTCGAACCGCTTATCAAAGACCTGCAGAGCAGGGGTAATAAGTTTCCTATCGGAGGGACTGGCGCGGGCATCACCAACATCGTTCACACCCAGGGATGGATACATTGCCATACGCCGGCTATCGACGCATCAGGCATCGTGAAGGCCGTGATGGACGAGCTGTATGATTATTTCGTATCTATGACATTGCCTGCACATGTTCGTATCTCATTGGCATGTTGCCTCAACATGTGTGGTGCCGTGCATTGCTCTGATATATCTATCCTGGGGATTCATAGGAAGCCTCCGCTCATCGAGCACGAACGCCTCGATGCTATTTGCGAGATTCCTCTTGCTATTGCGGCCTGCCCTACTGCTGCTATCAGGCCAGCGAAGGTAAAGATAGGAGACACCGAAGTAAAAAGTGTGCAGGTGAACAACGATCGATGTATGTTCTGTGGCAACTGCTATACCATGTGCGCTGCGATGCCCCTTGCAGATCACGAGGGTGACGGGATTGCCATTTGGGTCGGTGGCAAGGTCTCCAATACCAGAACGCCACCGAAGTTCTCCAAATTGGCAATACCGTTCTTACCAAACGAGCCGCCTCGATGGCCCTCTACAGTCAAGGCGATCAAGAATATCGTCGAAGTGTATGCAAAGGACGCCAAGAAGTACGAACGCATCGGCGAATGGATCGACCGAATCGGCTGGGAGCGCTTCTTCGAAAAAACAGGCATCGAATTTAAGCACCAGCACATAGACGATTATCGCCTTGCCATGACCACGTGGAGGACGACTACTCAGTTCAAGTTCTAAAAAGCGCTTTGGGCTGAGTCTGGATGCCACAAGGGCAGTCCCAAGAGCAGCTTCAGCGGCGTTCGTAAGGGAGGTGGGCGGCTTCTGCAAGGAGGTCGCCCATCGTGTTTCTATACTGCAGTGATGTGAGACGACGGGATCCGTTATGTCTGGAAGACGAGCGCAAGAGGACGAGACATTCGAAAAATTGAGGCAGGCCTTGCTGGCTAACCCCTGTTCGGCACGGCTTCACTACAATATGGGCCTAGCTTATACCAAGCGAGGTGAACTGGATGAGGCCATTTCGGAATTCAAAACAGCCTTAGAGTTCAACCCAGGCATGGTGGAGGCCCATATAAACTTGGGGGGAATCTATTTTCGAAAGGGAAACATGGAGGCCGCGATTGAAGAAAACAAAAAAGCCATCCAGATCGATCCGGGATATGTGAATGCGTACAGTAACCTAGGGTTTCTTTACGTTCAGCAAGGAAGGTTGGAATCGAGACCTATCTCCATGCGATACAGCTCAGAGGAGGATCAGCACAGCTTCATGCACAACTGGGATTTGCGTACTTGCTAAAAGGGGACAATGACAGGGCTATTGAAGAAAACAAGAAGGCTCTTTCCATCGCCGAAAACTTTGCGCTTGCACATAATAACCTCGCACTTGCATACTACCACAAGGGTGATATTGAGATGGCTCGAATTCATTGCAAGAAGGCAGAGGAATTGGGCTTCGCCACTTCTGCTGAGATAAAGGCGTCTTTGGGCCTGCTCGACACCTAGTAGTGGTGCGAGACAACCTCAACGAGGGGGCTTGCTTCCTGACTACGGAAGGATGTATGGAAACGGTGCCAAAGGAAGTGATACAAAGAAAGGGATCTAGGGTAAAGATATGTTATACATTATCAACTGAAGAAGGGGATATCATCAAGGGAGATCCTCGTGAAGGACGTGCTGTGCTCGAATTGTTCACCGGGTACGACCAGGTCCTTCCTGCCTTAGAGAGCACCCTTATTGGAAGAAAGCAAGGTGACAAGGCGCGCGTTGTTATTCCACCACAGGACGCCTTCGGCCTATACGAGGCTCGATTGGTAAAAGTAAAGACGTATGAGGAGGTTCCCCAGGGGAGAGACCTTGTAGAAGGGAAATGGGTAATGGCTCGCGACGAGAAGACCAAAGCCGCGTATAGCTATTTCGTCAAGAAAAAGACCGACGATTATATTGTTCTCGACTACAATCATCCCCTCGCAGGGAAGACCCTCATCTACGATCTCGAGATTATTGAGGTCAGAGAGTCGACTCCTGAAGAACGATCTCTACTGAGACCGTGCGAGGTGAGTGGTGGATCTCTTGCTCCTCCTGCAGAGGAATCCTCGGGCGAGCGATAGATGGCCGTCGTATGGAGCTACGCCAGAGAGTCGCTATGCGCGCGTGGTCTACTTGATCTTGCTGTCTACGTCTGCCTCGGCGATTTGAAACATTGTGGTGCTGCCAGTTGAAAAATACATCAACGTTTTTTCTTCGATCATCTCGTTGATGATCTTCTTGAGATCCTTCTTTGATACCTCTGGCACAGCCGCGTGGATGTCGTTCATATAGAATTTGGTCTTGACCTTTTCCTTGCTCTTGAAGAAGTCGATAATTTTTTGTTTGATATCTTCATGCATGCTTGTTCCTCCTCACCTGGTGTGCGGGGTATGAAAACGTAACAATCGACTTTAGTACAATATAGAAGAATAAGTCAAGCGCAGCGCGAACCCACCAGCGAACGACGACTGACATCAGCCAGCGGATTCAAAAGGAGTGGGTGGCCTCCGTCACGGCGACAACCTGTTCAGATGACCTGAGCAGTGGCTCGTAAGACTCTGCAGAGCGCTAGGTGCTCTCTTTGGATAAGTAAGTTTTAGGCATGTCAGGATTGATGCCGGAAGAATACGGCTAGGCTGACCTGGGTACTTCGACACACAGCCTTTCTGATGCAGGGGTACTGTATGAGCGATGCAGAAGAGAGGGAAAGGAAAAAGCGCGAGATCTTCAATGCCATGTCTCCTCGAAGGCAGCAAAGGATCTTGGAAAAAGGCTATGATGCATGGGACCCCTTTTTAGCCCCCAAAGAACCATCGCGCTTTTTGGGACACGCAGAGGAGGGAGATCGTATACGCATACGCGAAGATCCTGCAGCGCTCTTTGATGCTTTCTTGGGCGCTTACATGAGAATCACCTCGCACCGTGAGTTTCTGGCAGGAGCAAAAGAGATCTGTATTGGACTCTGTAAAGGGGAGCTGCGCTATCAGGGTATGTTCGCATTTTGCCGTTGGCTAGCAGCACGGAGGGAAAATAAAAAAGAACAGTAACACATGTCTGGTGGCCGGAGGTTACCACAGGGGCCCGCAGGAGGTTCTCAGATGAGAGAGAATGCGCACGATATGCTGGCTGAGGTGCGAAGGCTGCTCGTGGAACAGCATCTCCTCGATCCCGACGAAGAGCTCATTCCTGAGATGCTTGAAGATGTGGTTCATTTTGCATATTTCACAGGATGTATTTCCAAGAGGGATGTTCAGAGATTCCTTGGCCTTGACGAAAGACAGGTATCCGAGAAGATCCGTGCCTGGAAGCGATGGAACGAGGGTAACAGAAGTTGCCAGCTCCGTCAGAACCCATTTTATGAGGGATGGTCACTCGACTCGGCAATCTCGCATAAGCAGAAGTAAGTCCGAATTTCGACAATCTCTCCGAGTGAGCAAGGAGCATTTTGTAAACAGTGGCCAATCCTGCTATGATAGAAGCAGGTTTGTGGAGCGAACGACATTTCTTCTTTGCATGGAGTTCCTACCAGAGAGGCCAGGCCGGCTCAGCACGAGTGCAAGGGGAGGATAGCAGTGCCGATATATGAATTTGCATGCCAGGTGTGCGGACATCTGTGTGAGTTTTTCGCAAAAAGTCCCCATCAGCACATAGAGCTCCAGTGCCCTTCCTGTGGATCGGAACAATTGCAACGGGTGCTAAGCCGTCCCTATGTGGCGAGAGGTACTACCGGACAGGACCGCGCTCCCCATGCGCCGGCGGTCGAAAACCGAAGTTGTCCCTCAGGGACGTGTACCACGATTACACTGCCTGGACATTCTCGTTGATAAGAAGTGCCCGCCTCACGGGAAATGGAGATTCCAGTACCACGCAAGTAGTACAGCCTTCGGGCCAGGCCGAGTAGGTTTTCACCAGGGGCGAGGGCTTCCCTACTATTATGATGAAAGGATGCAGTATGAAGGAACAACAGGAACACCCTGAAGGAACGAATGTGGTTGTGGACGATATTACCCTGGATAGCAGGATCATGTTCGAGTGTCGTGCTGGGTTGCCATGTTTCACTACGTGTTGCAGAGATGTGACCATATTTCTTACGCCCTACGATGTGTTACGTATGAAGCGATCACTCGGGATTTCATCAGACGAGTTTTTGGAGCGGTTCACCCGAACACTGATTCCCCAGGCAACGGGCCTACCGGTAATCCAGTTGAAAATGAACGAGGCAGATGATCGACGATGCTTTTTTGTAGAAGAACGTGGCTGCAGAATCTACAGTGACCGACCATGGGCCTGCCGGATGTACCCACTCGATAGACGAGACGATAATCGGGGATATTTTTTTATAGCAGACCCGGAAATGTGCCAGGGTAGAAAGGCTCGAACGCTGTGGAAGGTTCATGAATGGCTCGATGCACAGGGGTTGGCGCCTTACGATGAGATGGAGCTTATCTTTCAAAGGATGATGCTCAGCAAGAGATTTCTCGAGGAAGGCATAACCAATCCTCATCTGCAACGTATGTATAGAATGGCCTGCTACGATCTCGATACCTTCAGACGATTCGTGTTTGAGACCCGGTTCCTCACGATCTTTGACGTGGATCCACAGACTGTAGAAGACATCAAGACATCTGACGAGGCACTCCTCATGTTGGCATTGCGATGGCTTCAGTTCGGCTTTGTCGCAGGGGATGCACTCCCTATACGACCTGAGGTCCTCGCATCGGAAGCCAGTCGTAGGAGCACTGCAAATAAGGAGTAAGTGCCTGCAGAGGTAATTCTCGTAGAGGTGGCGTACTTGTGCGCACCTCGCTGGTCATCCCCGAGGAGGTATCGCGTGAGTGAGCATCTGCAGTACTGTATAAGGAAACTTCGGAGCAACGTTCGCGCAGAGGTAGCACCTGTCCCTTCAAGTGGGTTCTTCTTCTCTTGCCACAAGGGTGTCCCCTGCTTTACGGAATGTTGTCGGGACCTCACACTTCAACTAACTCCATACGATCTGCTCCGCATGAGAAGGTCACTGAGCATGAATTCAGCCGCGATCTTGCACCAGTTCACCGATGCAACAGTCGACGAGCAGTGGGGTATCCCTATCGTGCATTTACGGATGAGGAACGATTCCCTAAGGACTTGTCCTTTTGTGAGTGAGACAGGCTGTAGCATTTATAAAGACCGACCTGGAGCATGTCGCAGCTATCCGTTGGCAAGGGCTGCGCGACGCATGGGGGTGGGGGACGTACGCAAGCCGTCGGCTGTCGAGGAACAGTACTTTTTGCTCAAGGAGACACATTGTCTCGGGTTCAACGAACACACTCACTGGACTATAGAGACATGGAAGCAGGATCAGGAACTCGAACTATATAATGCTATGAACGACCTATGGCTCTGCTTTGTCTCTGAAAGGGCGCCCTGGGCAAGGTATCAGTTCAGCAACGAGCAATGGAACATGTGGTATATGGCATGCTACAGCATAGACAGTTTTCGAAGGTTTGTTTTCCAGAGCACGTTCTTGCGGAGCATTGATCTCAAGGAAGACGAACTCGTTCGTCTGCAGTCATCTGATGAAGCACTTATGCAATTTGCGTTCCGCTGGCTTTCCTTTTGTCTGTTCGGAGAGCGCTCTGTGTCGCTGAGAGGAAACAGATGCTCGATCCCTAGGTGATGATACCGGGCTTGAGATGTGAAGGCGAACAAACCGGCAGCGGCGCTGATGATCCTGTTTCGATGTGTACACTGTGTCGATACGAGGCCTTAACTCCGTATCGTTCCATCATCCACACCCATCCCCGCACGTAGTAAGGACATTCGTCCGAGAAACATACGTATCGTTCTTCACCACCCCAGTCCGAGATCACTGGTGATCGCCATCTATTCATTGTCTTGCCGCAATGGGGGCAGGTATAGGACTTGTTATCTTCCATGGCACGTGTTTCCTTACTAAGGATGTTCTTGGTGTCCTTGCGAAATGCTTACACGGAGACGCTAGATACTTCATTATACGACCATGCGGCCAAGGTAATCAATGGCTTGACACGTGGTATAAGAAGGCAGATGCATGCAATGTGCACCTGATATCACGTTTGAGGCAATGCAGTTGCGCACGTTGAGTGTAACCCCGCTATGGCGTAATATGGAACATGCTTACCGGTGCGTATAGAAAAGAGGAGTATGCTATGGCAGCTCAATGTGAGACACGGCAGGCGGCTACTATGTGGTCTCCTTCGGAGTCGCTTTCGCCGAGGATACGAAGGTTACGCAACGAATATTTCTCGTTTCACGAGAGAGATTATTTTAGAAATGAGGTGATGGCCTTTTCGACAGGGCAACCATGGGACGTGGTGTATTCTGAGCACGCATGGGGGGTTGTTCCTGAGATATTCCCTTTTATGAGTGCATATAGGGATTCTCTGCTCGTCGACGCTCATTGTGTCCGGACTCAAGAGCCATTTTGGCAACTGCCACTTATCGTGCGAAGGGCATTGTTCTTTAAAGCAATAGTCGAGCGGTACCTTCCAGTCGATATCCTTGAGGGAGAGCTCATCGTGGGAGGGCAGTTCAATACCGCACTCTCTAAAACGCTCTCCAAGAAGGAGGCACGAACGTTCAAGACGATGGAACGACGCTACGTACGACTCCTCAAGTGGTGCGATGTGGTAGGTTTTGGTAATGCCGGAGCGACTTCAGGGCACCTTATTCCAGACTATAAGAGCGTTCTTGAAGTGGGCTTCAAGGGTCTCGAAAAGCGCTTTTTATCGATTCGCGATGGGTGCATATCAAAGGAGCATGCTGATACGCTTGATGCGCTCATCGTGAGTTGCGAGGTCCCTCGCATTCTTGCACATCGGTATGCTGATAGACTTCAAGAGATCTTGGAGGGAGAGTCCGATCAGATACGGCGCCATGAAATAGAACAGATGATCAACATATGTCGTAAGGTGCCGTGGGAGCCAGCTGGTAGCTTTTGGGAGGCGCTCCAGGCCCTCTGGTTTACTCACATGCTCGTCATGGCAGCAGAATCATATCCTGGTCCTGGTCTCTCATACGGTCGTATCGACCAATACCTTTATCCCTACTACGAAAAAGACATTGCTTCAGGGGTACTCGACAGGGCCTTTGCAAAAGAGCTCCTCTCGTGCTTCTTTATCAAGCACAACTATGCCTATGACTTCCAGGGAAGAATTGGCAACAACCAGGGTATCAATTCTTCCTTTGGTCAACTCATTACGCTCAGTGGGATGGGCCCTCACGGGGAAGACCTTACCAACGATCTGACGTATTTGTTTTTGGACGTAATCGAAGAGATGAATCTCCTGGAGCCCAAACCCAACGTCCGTCTCCACCGAAATAGCCCCAAAAAGCTCTTGAAACGAGTCGTAGAAATTGTCTCCAAAGCACAAGGGGCACCCTTTTTGCTCAACTTTGACGAGACCAGCATCGCTTCCCTCGAGTGGATTGGCCTTCCAAAAGACAAGCTGTGGGATTACGCACCGGTGGGATGCTTGGAAAATACGCTTCAGGGAAATGATCGATCAGGCACAGTCGATGTAAACATCAATCTCGCCAAGGCCATTGAGCTTGTGCTTTACAACGGAAAGGATCAATCCACAGGGAAGCAGGTCGGGCCGAGGACAGGCGATCCTCGTACGTTCAAGAGCTTTGAAGAGTTTTGGGACGCATATAAACGGCAGACGGTTCATATCATGGAGACACTGGTGAGGCTCTATAACCTCTCTGACGAGATTCGAGCTCGGTTCGAGCCAGTTCCGTACTTATCGTGCCTCGTCAGGGGGTGCGAAGTGTCAGGAAAGGACGTAAACAGAGGTGGGGCTGAGCACAATTTTATCACCATGGAGGGCGTAGGGCTTGCCACGACAATAGACTCTCTCTTGGCAGTGAAAAAACTTGTGTTTGAAGAACGCGCTATCAGTATGGCAGACCTCATCAAGGCAATTGACGCCAATTTTCAAGGCTATGAAGGGCTCAGACAGAAACTGATCAATAAGGCCCCCAAGTACGGTAACGACGATCCCTACGCAGACGAACTTGCCAGAAAGGTTTCCAGCTTCTGGTCGACCGAGGTCACTCGGTATGTGTCACCATACACAGGAAGACGATATCGGGCAGGGTATTTATCATGGAACTACTGGGTGAGTTATGCCCCCAAGACAGCGGCTACGCCTGATGGTAGGCCAAGGGGGTCGTTTCTCTCCAATGGTGTCTGCCCTGTCAATGGCGTGGACAGGAAAGGACCGACATCGGTCATCAACTCTGTCGGAGCTATTGGCTGGAATACGATTCCCAACGGAGGATCTCATACCATAAGCTTTTCTCCGAGTATAGTAAAAGGCGATGAGCACCAGCAGAAACTTATGGCACTCTTGCGCGCATACGCCGAACGAGGTGGGTCGGCGCTTCAGATCAATATCGTCGATGCAGCTACGCTCCGCGAAGCACAACGGCATCCAGACCAGTATCGGAATCTGCTCGTGAGGGTTACAGGGTACAATGCATACTTTGTGACGCTTGGCAAGGAAATCCAAGATGAGCTTATCGCCCGACATTGCCATCAACTCTAGTCTGGTACATGAACAAAGTGTATGGAAAGATTCGATGAAGGCCTCACTGGATGACGAACTGTATGAGGCGCTCATCGGGGACATGACCCCGAAGTTTCTCGCGACCAAGGATGCAGAAGGTATCCCAAATGTCGTGCCGATTATCTCCATCCGACCGTACAGCCGGCAGAAGCTCATTTTTGGAAACTTCTTGATGTGGAAGACCCAAACGAATCTTATGACCTGCCCCCAGGTTGGTGTTGCTGTGTTTACCGAAACACTTTTCGGTGCATCAATCCTCGGCTTGTTTGAAGGATTCCAGACCTCAGGAGAATATGTTGATATCATCAACGCCTCTCCCCTTCTCCGCTATAATGCCTACATGGGAGTCCGCAGTGCTGGTGCAATAGCGGTGCACGATATTTCGGCTCGTTTTCGTTTGACTAAAGCACAAATGCTTACCTGGAATCTCCGGGCAAGGCTCAAGACCGGATGGGGTCGACGTTTCACAAAAGGAAGGAACATGCTGCATCCGGTAATGGCTGAGAAATTCAGCCGGATTGCAGCGGTAAAGGTGATCTCGTTTGTCGACGACCACGGTTATCCATATGCACTTCCTGTAGTTGCACTTCAGCCAGTAGCCCGGGATGTACTGGTTGTTTCGAAGGGACCAGTGGCAACGTACCTATCTGCACTGAAACCAAAGGCGGTCGTGGCTGCTTGTGTGATCACTACAGAGCCAGTGGCTTTCCAGGTCAAGGGTACCTACGAACCTATCAATGAGAACTGGGGGATCATCACAATCAGTGCTTCTTATCACGCCTCTCCACCATATGTGGGCAAACAGATCGTGTAAGACGTGCACCTGGCCGACTACTCACACCACAATGGCCTTTTACACACGGTCCTGCGTCACGTAGGTTTAGATGGTAGGAGCAGGAGGCTTTGGCAGTGTAGTGAGCCTGAACAGGTAGAGCTTCTGGTTCGTTTACTCGACCCCGTGCGTGGATCGTGTTGTCCCTCTATCTCTGTGGCAGTTCGATCTTGATCCCTTGTGTTTCGGTCCCACGACCTGTAACGACACCTTGGTCAGTGACAAGTTCCACAGCGAGGGTACGCTGTGGTCGTGCCATATGTCCTTGGGTCTTTTGTATGCGAACCGTCACAGTACTGCCATTTTTTTGCGCCTCGTACGTCGTCAAAAGATACTCGCCCTTCGTATACGTCCATCCTTCGCCCGCATCCTCGTAGAGGGTTCCTTTTGCCCGATCCTGGCTGTCGAGGCATACAAGCAGCGTCAGAGGATCGATTCGATACGCTGTCGTATGCTGAACCACCTGGCCAAGAGGGATGATTGCTCCACCCCTGATCTTGAGAACTGGCAGATCAATGTCTTCTGCAGGATTTTCGCCAACCAGGTTGATCTGTCGCCAAATTCCCTTAGGTTCTTTGAACATATGAACGGGCGCGGGTGTGAGGATTGGCTCGACGAGTAGGTCACTACCCACAAGGAACGCATGGTCCTCATCTCTCAGATCTTGGTCTTTTGGGTCTGCAAAGAAAACGGGCCTCAGAACCGGAAGACCAGTTGTGGAGGCCTCATAGAAGAGCGTGTAAAAGTAAGGTAACAACCTATACCTGCGCTCTAAGGCAAGACGTGCAATCCTTTCTACCTCAGGTCCGAACGACCATGGTTCGTGGCGACCTGACATTTTGGTCTTATGTGCGCGACTGAATGGAAACAGAGCACCGACACCGATCCAGCGGGCAAAAAGGTCTGGCGAGGTGTTGATATTGTGGCCGCCTATATCAGGACCTGAAAATGGCTGTCCAGATAGACCGAGATTGAGGATCATGGTAACTGACCAATACAGGTGATCCCAATTGGCAACATTATCTCCTGTCCAGGTCGCTGCATAGCGCTGGCCTCCCAGGTAGTTGGAGCGAGTCAACACAAATGGTCGCTGTTGGGGCTTGGCAGCGCGAATACCCTCGTTGGTCGCCCTAGCCATGAGCATACCGTAGACGTTATGATACCGAGCGTGGGGGCCAGCAGGATACTCGCTTCCCCCACGATGCCAATTGTCTTCAGGCATTGTCTTTGGAAGCCCCAATGCACTGAAGATTGCTGGTTCGTTCATATCGTTCCACACCCCGTCGATGCCCAGTGACAAAAAATCCCTGTACAAGTCAGCCCACCACAGACGGGTTTCGTCTCTTGTAAAATCTGGGAAGACACACATGCCTGGCCATACCCGTCCCATGTAAGGGAGACCGCCAGCAGTGAGCACCCAATGATCGCCTGCAGTACCCGCTTCGAATACGAAGTACCCCGGTTCATGTTTCACACCTGGATCGATAATCCAGACAGACTTGAATCCTTGGCTGTGAAGGTAGGCATTGGTGGCGGCGGGATCGGGAAACCTCGAGGGATCGAAGGTAAATATTCTATACCCATCCATATAATCGATATCCATCCAAATGACATCGCAGGGGATATGCCGCCTACGAAACTCGTCTGCAAGGTTTCGGACCTCGGTGTCAGAATAGTAAGAGTACCGTGACTGGTGAAAACCAATAGCCCAGAGTGGGGGTATATGGATAGTGCCGATGAGGACCGCCAGACGGGTGAGCACCTCCTGTGGCGAGTCAGCATCGATCACGATGACTGGGAATGGTTCTGTTGAGGAAAAGGAAATCCCTTTTCTGAGATCGATTAGTGTTCGATAGGTAGTATCAGCGAGCACGCCGAATGCTGAACCATCCCTGCGGACCGCTAGCACCCAGGGATGAGACTGATACAGATGATCTGTTTTATCAGTATAGAAGCCGCTATCCATGTTCCATGTGTAGGTTACTGCTCCGTTGCGGCGAAGTGGTCCAGCTATCTCGCCTGTGCCGTAAAGGTCTGTGTCTTGATCGATGGGAACCGTGGCAGTGTACCCCCATATGGTTTTCGAAAAGGACGGCCTCGTGCTGTGCCAGTCTTGCGCGTGATCATCGATGCTAGGAAAGCGATCGACAAGTGCAAGAGACGGAGGATATGAGGCCCTATCAGTCCCTTCCGGGTAAAAGCGCGCGATGCCGGATAAGAGCGCTTGCGTACCAGATGCGGGCGCATGCTCGGCGTCTGTACCTCCGCACCCGTTGATGATGCATATGAGGACGACAAGAAACAGGTGACATGCCGTTCGTACTCGTACTGTTCGCTCTAGCCTCATATGTACCCCTCCCCCTCGCACATTGCCATAGGTGGGTCGGCTTGCATGCGAGGATCGATGTATGAAGACATGGTCTTTGCTATCGAAGTACTCAAAAACATAAAAGCGTACGTGGGGTGACGCTCACCCGAGACAGCTTGTCCCCATGTGATGCCCATGCGGTGCGTCATCAGATCAATGGGTTCGTGTAATGGATGATACCATTGTGTTGCGTGGGAACCAGCCTCGTACGTATCCAGGTATGCCCAGTGTGGCGAGCCTCGAGAGCTGGCACGTCATCCGAGGGCACATGAGCAACATGTTGAAGATCTGATGTCGCAAAGGATTGAGTTCGTAGAGTCTACGTTGGAGCAAGGCTGGGATGAAGAAGCGGTTAATCTTCTTGAATTCTGCTTGAGCCTCCTCAGGTTGGTGTACTGCCAGTGCTGCGATCTTGCCCGTGAGCAAGGCACCATGAATACCAAATAAATAGAAAGGATCCATACTGCCTGAGAGGCTGCCAGCTAGTATCTTATCACCCACAAAAAGGCGGGGATTGGTGAGGCATTTCGTGGAAACAGCGCCTGTGAGATATTTCCATCCAGAGAGTCGTACGCCGAGTCGATCTTCAACACTGGCGATGCACTGCTCGAGGTGTGTCTTGTGCAGCGGTCTTCTGGAAAACAGGAGTGCGTACCAAAGATTATTCATAGCGGTGACGTAAAAATAATCGGTCGTGTAAGCGTAGAGGTACCCTACAAGGAGTTGTTCGAACTCTGCCTTGAGTGACGAAAACAGTTCTGAACTGCGATCAGCAGTCATCCAGAATGAGTAGACCGTCTCATAGGGAATACCCAAGGCCTCGAACATTTCGCGGTGCAATCCTGTAGCCAAAATCGAATTAGGCGGAAGTTCATAGGGGTCCTTGACTATCGTGTTGAACTCGAACTTCACACCATAGCGAAGGCACTCATTGTACAGCATTGTGTCTATTGCTGTGGGCCTGTCACCTCGTTCCACGCAATAGAGGGTCGTGGTGCGACACGAATAGAGGCGGTTCAGTACGCCTAGCCTGAAATCGAGAATAGGTTTGAACGAGGAGGTTATATCCAACCCGAGGTACTCAGATACCCACAATGGATCGATAGGAGTGGTATGAGCTGACGGGTGAACCCCTTTAAGGCCTCCTATGCCTGAATGGCCTTCGAGCACCAGCACTTCATTGCCTTGACGAACCAGATGTAGGGCAGCGATCATCCCTGAGAGGCCTGCTCCGAGGACATGAATTGGTGCCATGGTCTGCGCTCCTTACTGCTTCAACGTTTCGTACCCGGTGGAAACATCGACCCTGGTGGGGTTGCCGTCAACAAAGGCGATAAAGGCGTACGTAGGGGATTCCAGAGGCTTTTCAAAGGTAAAGAGGACCTCGACAGGTCGTTTAGCTCGAAGTTTTTCCACCTTGACCGAAAAGGACGGCATTTCTATATAGCTGCCTTCGGACAATGGAATAAGCGGGACGCTCACATTGACGTCAATGATACCGTCCTGGTTTTTGAGACGCAATGATGCAATTCCTGTCCGTTCTACCACTGGTGCTGCAGGGACATTGCCCAATGCAAAAATCCTCGTGGAGTCGCCTTGGTGATAGAAACGATGTACCACTGAAGCCATGTACGCAGAGGCGGGTTGAGGCACATTCAGCAAGAAGATCGTTGCATGCTCTGGCAGTTCTTCTCTGACCTTTGCGAGAGCTCGTTCCAGGCAAAGATGCACTGTGTCCCCTTTTGACGCAAGGAACAGTGTGGCACCCATAACGAGCAAAAAAGGTATAACGATGATGTAGAAGATCACAAGCGACCACGTACATATCCTCCAGCAGCGTCGTGCCATATCGGTCAAAAGATGTTGCACGATAGCCGCAATAAGGAGGCTGTAGGCTATGGTCGACGTATAGAGAAGGCGACCTAATGGAATGAAGGCAACAGCAGGTGCGAGGAATACAAAGAGCCACGCCACACACACCCAGGCCAATTCAATACGCTTGAATGCCGAGCGTTGCCAGATGAACAGGGCCGCGGGCAATGAAAAGGATATGGTCCATATAAGCCAGTTCGGCCATTGGAGTGCCCTGGCGTTAAACTCAGGAGGGACATAGTAGAAAAGAGAAATCAGATAGAGAAAGAGGTTCTTCCCCACAATTGCGATATTGGTTCCGACGCTATTGGTTGGTGATACAAGCAGGTACCCTGTAGAAACGCCATGATCGCTTGCTGCATACCAGGCCGAGTAGACAGTCGAAACGACAACAAAAGGAATAAGGGTTGTGTATCGCAGGATAAGAGATGAACGGCTTACATGGGGCACGCCTCTACTCCCACCAGAGCTATGTTTTATTGTTACCACTACAAGGAGGACTGCGGGTTCGACAACCACGCTTTCTTTTGAAAGGACACCTGCAATGAACAACAAAAAGGAGAGCAGGAACAAGGCGGATGTTGATCGCCTGTGCGACGCATCCAGGTACTCGTTGTAGGCAAGCACTGACAGCAGGAACAGCACGGTCCCCAGTAAGGTGTCCCGATTACAGACCCACGAGACAGCGAAGATATGATTCGGGTGAAGCCCTGAGGCTAGTGCAGCCACTATGGCGAACCTTCTTCGTAGTCCCATCCGCATTGCAAGTACATAGACGACGAGCGCACACATGCAATGCAAGAGCACACAGGTATAGTGATATCCTCGGGCGTGCTCACCCCACAGGAGAAAGTCCAGGGCAAGGGATAGTGTTGGGATCGGACGAAAATAGTGGAACTGGAAGGTCGGATCAACCCACCAGGGTATATGTTCCCTAAGCATATCGAACGGGATGCTCTTTGTGCTGTAGGTGTTGTACAAGATTGAGCCAAGATTACCTCGATGTTCTCTAAGAAGTGTGAGATGAAGGTAGTCATCCATAAAGAATGTGAGATGGAGGGATGGGGTGTAGGCGAAGAAAACGATACACCCGATGATGAGCGCCCAAACAACTGTCGTTTTCATGGAGGTGTTGAGTCCATTGCGGTATATGCCCGAGGGTGGCTTAAGAGAGCTTCTCGAGCCATGTACGCTGCCTTTCTCAGAGGGTGTTCTCTTGCATGGCCCAGCGACCATGTTCAACAAGTATGCCATTTCGCACTACGTAGGCGTGGCCAGGTTCGAGTGAATCAGGAACCGTTGAGAGCATTGCACCAGGATCGGGTAGTATGTCCACATCATTGGGTATCTGGCGACCGCAGTTGATGATGACCCCTGCTCCGATCCTTACCCTGTGACCAAAGCACGGACCTAGAGTGGTCAGATTGGTTCTTACGGTCTTTCCGTTGTGTCGAACACTTATGTACCCACCTTTGAATTTTACATCGAGGGGACACGTCATGGAGGACACAAATGTCTGAAGGCCAGGGATGCCAACTGAAGTGCGCGAGTAAAGCACGCACATGCTCACTACTGAATTCCATGCGATATCAGAGTGATCGCCTACAATAGAGCCAAGTATTTTACTCGCCTCGTTTATTCGCACCCCATTGCCAAGATAAGAACCCCTGACCACCGCATGAGGGCCTATGGTTACGTTGTCCCCGAGCACGGACAGCTCCACTACTGCCGTAGGATGGATCTTGCATTGTTTTCCTTTTATAACAAGTCTGCCTGCAATTTTGGCTCGATTGAGGGAAAACGCGGTGAGTACACGCCAGACAAACCATAGAAGTTTTCTGGGGAACCACTCAAAGGGGAGAGCAGTGAGTGCCCAAAAATTGAGGAGATAGATGTGAGTCCAGTGTCGGAGGTGGATGCAGTATGTCTTGGATATGCCAAGGCGAGTAGCATCCTTGACTCTGACGTAAAACTGAGGTGTGACCTCTACGACTCGCATCTTCACGGGGATTTCTTGCGCAGGCAGCTTGTCGAGGTTGGCCCGTCCGATGTCATGTTCATTCACGTAGTAAAGATCGAACAGCACGAGAGGAGGCTCTTCGGGATGTTCTGATGGTATGGTCTTCAAGTCCTGCATGGGCGATGCTAGTTCTATGTGCGCGTTCGAGCGCATGGCAAGGACCTTGCTTTTCCGGTTGGGTACTACTGCCTTATAAAAGAGCTTAAAGCAGTGTGGAGAAAAATATACGTAGTCCATGAGGAGAAAATATTCAGTATCCGTGATCTCGTCTAGAGATCTGATTGTGATAACGTTGAGTCCGTAGTGCGTTAGGATTTCAGCGCGTCGTTGTTCCATCGGGCGGTTCAATACCAGGGCATCCCCAGGGGGGTCATTGAAGGGCTGAATTCGACTGCCAGAACAGAGCACGTAAGCATTCATCGTGGACTTCTCCTTTGGTAAGGCGAGCTGCTTGGCCAGAGCACCTGGTAGTGAATGATAGCTGGCCTCCTTCAACAGTAGCAAGAGACCTCGCTATGATCGGCATCGACCGTATAGGGTAGTTGCTCTGAAAGGCTTTCTCCTTTACCGCTATGTCGCTACATCAGTACAGAGGTACATACACAGTGCCTTCTCGTCTGAGGGGTACCACAACACCACGTTTGATAGCAGCAGCCAATTCCTTTTCATTGTTTACCTCTTCAAGGATGAGCGTTGCATACGCTCCTATTGCTGGAAGGCTGTGCGCATCGCTTCCACTGGTTGCCGGTATGTTTCTGGAAATAGAGTAAGAAGCACCCTTGAAGATTGCTTGGGGGTCGTGATCTGGATGACCAAGTTCGAGTGCATCGAGGTCATAGGAAGACAGGGCGTCTCCTATGCCATAATAGCCTCCTCGTGTCCTCGAAGGTTTATAGGGATGTGCAGCAATAACAACACCATCAAGGCGGTGGACAGTTTCGATAAGATCAGCAGCAGACATATGTGAGCCTATTGCCTGGTCGACCCCAAAGACAAGAAACTCACCCTCGAATCTTCCGTGACGACTGTAACAAGACACCTCTTGCCCTGCAAGTAGCTTCAGTGATGATCCTAGGTTGTTGCGCAGTTCTGCAAGGGGCTCTGGTGGCCAAAGGATTCCATGCTCAGTCAGTGCTATGCCATCGAGCCCGAGTTTGAGTGCTGCGGTGGCAAGTTCTTCGGGTTGAATAGAACTGCATCCAGAATATCTACAGGTATGTACGTGAAGGTCGATCAGCACCGCCGTTATCACATCTAGCAAGAGACCAACGCTTAGGCAAAGGGGAACGAGTCCGTCTCTAATGTCATCAATACGTATATATTGCCTGAACGTGTCGAGCCAAGCCCGATTTTTTTACAAGTTGCCGACAGTCATCTATAATTTCATACGACATGATACTACATGAGTGCAGTGTCTGTGCCTATAAGGAGCTTCGTTGTGAATAGCGATTTTCACATACACACAAAGGCCTCAGACGGTACCATGAGTCCCTCTGAAGTGGTGGCTGAGGCGGCCTCGCGAGGACTTGAGGTCATATCCATCACCGATCATGATACCACTGACGGAGTCGAAGAAGCGATCGAGGCAGGTCGACGCTATGGGGTCGTGGTTATTCCGGGAGTCGAGATCAGTAGCACTGATCCACGGGAAGAAGTACACCTTCTCGGTTACTACATAGACTTTCGCAATCCGGCCTTCCAGGAGTTTCTCAGACGACCACAGGGGTCGAGGATCAAAAGGATACAGGACATGTGTGAACAACTTGCCCGCTGCGGTATACGTATAACCCCTGAAGAGGTATTGGAAGAAGCGGAAAACAGCCATTCTGTAGGGAGGCCGCATGTGGCAAAGGTGTTGCTCAGGAAAGGATACGTAGCCTCGATGGATGAGGCTTTTGATCGATTCCTGAGAGAAGGGGCACCTGGCTATGTCAAACGGTCCAAGAACAGCGTTGACGCAACACTGAACGTCATCCATAACCATGGAGGCATCTCGGTCATAGCTCATCCAGGTCTTTTTGAGGATCAGGGCATAGTCGACTACCTTGTCAAGAAAGGTGTCATGGGTATCGAGGTGTATTGCCACGAGCACACACCATCGATGGTTGAACAGTATCTTGAGATTGCCCATAGAGAGAATCTTATCGTGACCGGCGGTTCTGACTATCACGGAACCATGCTCGAGAAATCATTTAGGCTTGGCGATCTCAAAGTTCCTGAGAGTTGTTATCAGTCCCTAGAACGTGCATATCGAAGGATGCATGCCTCTAGGGACGTGAGACAGGTCTCTGAGACCTGACGGGCCTGCTTTTACGCGCTAGGTAGTTATTGTTCGGGATTGTTCCCATTGCAGGAAGGAAGCTCATTTCCTTGTCCAGAGTATATCCCCTTGTTGCTTGTCTTTGTCAGCTCCTACTCCTTCGTACACATCGGCCCAGCGCTGCCATCCGCGCATCACATGGTTGAAAAAGGCAATGGTATACTTGAAGGACAGTGATCGTACCTTCCTGTAGTCAGCAGTGCCCAGATTGCAGGGATCGAGAAGATCGAACAACAACGAGTGCTCCACAAAGTCAGTATGGTCTGCACCGACAAATGTGATTTCTACTGAGGGCGATGGCGAATAAAGCCAAAACTGATGGTAATTCTGATCCTCTGGTGCGCAGGCCTGCCCCAGTCGCTTTTTCTTGCCTTCCGTTCCACCGAGGTAGAGCGTGGGGACCTTGAGGCCTGGCAGTTGTTCAGGTGCCAGATCAGGGAACTCAGGACCTTTAAACAGATCTTCAAACGGCGGAGGAAGCTGGGGCCCTGCACCGTCAACAGGATCTATTCCTACTATGGCCCGCAGGGAATCGTCAAAGAGAGAGGCAAGCACACAGAGTTTTCCGCCCATAGAATGTCCTGCGGCAGCGAGTCGAGACGTGTCGATGCGCCTATACAAGATCGAGCTTGGATCATTGGATTCGCAGCACAGCGAATTTAGAATGAATAGCAGGTCGATGGCAGATTCTCTGTGGCTAAACTTTTTCACATTGAAGAGTACATCGACAATACCAGAATAGGGAAGTTGGGGCGATATAGCTACATAGCCCCAACTGGCTAGTCGTTGAGCATAGCCTCGCATAAGCTCTTTGGAACCACTGAAGCCGTGAACAACCAGTATCGCTGGATACGGAACCCAAGAGGCTGCGACCGTGAGGCCATCTTCTGAAGGCATCTCGATGTCAGCACGTATCGTTCGGTTTCTTTGTTGGTCAAAAAAGATTTTCTCGATTGAGAACGAGGTGAAAGGACCTGCTCCATCCACAGGGAGATCGGGATCCATAGGTGACGAAGACTGACGTTCTAACTGGCAGCAGGGTGTGAAAGGCTGTAGGTATGCTCGTGGGGGCGTGGGAATAGTTGGCTCTCCTTGGATATCTTCAGAGCATCCGTGCAGGGCCCCACCGACAGCAATGGCACACAGCATCAACCGCATGAGCGGCAGGACTCCAGATCGATGGCAATTTAAACCTCCCATTGTATCTGTCGGCAATTGTTCCTCTAGCTGGCAAGCCATCAACGTCCTGCTTGTGAACCCCTGATATCCGCTTCACATCCTTAGGTAGGCTACTACATTATACAGCCTTCTGCATCCAATGCCATGTCTTTCTTCACTGAGCCAGTTGGCACTATTGCTATGGCTGTTCGTCGGGTGCACCTTGAGGGTTGTTAGGATCATCTAACAAGTAAGTTAAAGCTCTCGTAGGGAATCTTGGGAAGAGCAATGTAGTGCCACGGAGTATCTCCAAACGAAGGAGCCAACACGATGAAACTGTCGGAGTATTTTGAAAAGACCAAAGGTATTGGAATACTTGCTACGGCCGACAAGTTAGGCAGGGTCAATACATCGATCTATGCCAGGCCTCATGTGAACAGCGACAGGCATGTAGCCTTTATCATGACAGGGCGAAGAACCTATGCCAATCTTCAGGAGAATCCGTACGCCTCTTACCTGTTTAAGGAACAAGGAAATGGGGTGTCCGGCCTGCGTCTCACCCTGAAAAAGACTCATGAAGAGGCCGACCAAGATGCTATCAGGAAGCTCGCTCGAAGATACTACGCGTCTCAAGCGGTGGGAACGCTACACCTTGTTCACTTTGAGGTCGAAGAGGTACTGCCACTTATTTCCTCGGGCAAGGTGCCGACTGAAATGTAATGGCTAGAGCAGCTTTACATAGGGACCAAGGCAGGTCGTTTCATTTAACGGTCTGTGTAACATCCGGGATGATACCCTGCTGAACATAGATCGGACGAATGAATCTTCTCATAGCAGGCAATTGGGTCCTGAAAAGAAGTGCTCCGAACGCACAAGCCAATGCTCCCAATGCGAGGGTAGATGAAGGACCCAGTATAGACGCCATGCCTCCAACCAGGAGACTTCCAATCGGTACCATACCACGAACAGCCATTGTGTAGATCCCCATGACTCTGCCTCTCTTATCCTCATCGACCAGTGTTTGGATCAAGGTGTTGCTTGCTGCAAGTTGTGTCATCAATCCAAAACCTATGACAGGCATGGCTGCAGCCGACAGAAGTACGTGACGAGACACTGCAAGAAGCATAAGACCCCCGCTGAAGAGAACTGCTGCAAGCGGTATCAGCTTACCAAGGCCTAGCACCGTCTTTCGAGATGCCATGTAGAGCGCACCTATCAGTGCACCGAATCCCCCTGCTCCCACGAGAAACCCGAGTGTGTGAGAACCTCCATGCAGGATGTCGTCGGCAAGGATCGGCAAGATCACAGTATAAGGGAGGCCCATAACGCTGACCAACGCAATCAGCAACAGTGTGTTTCGAATAGGGACAAAGCGGTAAGAGTAACTGAGCCCTTGTGCGAGGGCTGCAACGGGGCTTCCAAGATCAAGATTCGCTCTGTACGCTGGAAGTTGCATTCGAAGAAGTACAATCACCACAGGTAGGTAACTGAGTCCATTAGCGAGAAAACACGGGCCTTCGCCAAGCAAGGCTATCACGACACCTGCGAGCGTAGGCCCAAGGAGTCGTGCCAGATTGAAGATCATCGAGTTGAGGGCTATTGCATTCAACAGATCCTCTTTTCGGCTGATAAGTTGCACGACAAATGCCTGTCTGGTCGGCAGGTCGAACGCATTGATGACCCCAAGAAAGAGACTGAGCACGACCACGTGCCAGATCCGTACTACGTCAGTGAACACAAGCATCGTGAGGACAAAGGCTTGCACCATTGCTAGCACTTGGGTTGCAATGATGAGACGCCGGCGATCCACCCGGTCAGCGATCACTCCAGCAAGGGGCATAAGGAGAAAGCCAGGCAGATCGGCAGCAAAACCAACCACACCGAGCAACAGGGCCGAATGACTCAGCCGATACACAAGCCAGCTCACACCGATTGAATGCATCCATGTGCCGAGGAACGAAACGGCCTGGCCCATAAAGAAATGTCGATAGCGGGGTGAAGAGAGTGACCGAAACATATCGCGGAGGGAACGTGATTTTCTGGTGGCGTTCACTTCGTACTCTTCTCGATCTGTCAAGTCCTTAAGGCCGGCAGGTACTCTTTACCAGGATCGTTCACTACATGGATCTGGCAAAAAAACGTATCGCTCATAGAAGCGTAGGCATGACCCACCATAGGTATGCGCTGACAACAGAATGTACAGTCACGTTGACGAGATCATATCATCAACGCCCCCTGTGGAAGAGTTTTTGATGTCAGGCGGATTATCCCAATCCTTTGCACAGTGGACAATAATCCCTTCAGCTTATCCGAGGTATGGATCCAACCATCTTTCCATGTTCCACGTGCTCTTATCCTGCCCTTGGAGAGAAGGATCCAAACCAGGGATAGATGGGATATCGCGTAGATACGTTCTGACTTACGGTGGGCAGTCGAATACGCCCTACGCACGCAGATCCCCCCTTTCTTTTGGCGCTGGACAAAGACTAGCGCTACTGTCTCAAAGGATTGTGGCAGGATGCTGACCAGGATAGGGGAACGTGTGCCCTCTTGGTCGCACTCAGACTTCGAGCCTGACTTCCCCAGTACTAATTTTGGTGAATATCTCCCTGAGGCAGAGTTTTTCCTCTTTGGTTAGATTGTGGGAATCAGCCACGTAGCCGGCGATTACTTTCATCTCAGCACGATCGATCTTGCCATCTTTTAGAATTTTCTCTACCAAATGCTTGTCCACGTGCGTGTTCCTCCTTGTGTAACTAACCAACCCAACCAGTGTAGTATCGCTAAGAGTAAAGAATTGCTCAAGACGTTGACGCCTGATGAACCTCGCTGATTGCAATTCTATTGTCCGCGAAAATGGCAAATGTAAACCATAATTCTGAATCTAGTTGACAATTGCCCTCTCAGACAGTATTTATCTTACCGAAGGTTTTTCTGTTTGCATACTCAATCTCGTGTGTGAGATGCGATTGAAATGACGTTAGATCTCTCGTCAGCTTTTAGGGACGTTATTGCTGGCCTTCCCCTTGATGCATCTGTAGTACCTAACCTCTTCTCGTGCAAAGGGCCATCGCTTGAAGATCTCATCTACTTTGGAGGCCGCATCCGGCACCACTACTTCAGCACAACGGTTCATTTGTGTGCAATCATCAATGCCAAGAGCGGACGATGCGATCAGGACTGTCGGTTTTGTGCCCAGAGCGCATACTACCGTACACACGCGCCGAACTATCCCTTGGTCACTGTCGACCAGTGTCTTAAAGCCGCACAAAGGGCTGCCTCGTTTGGTGTCCGGTGTTTTTCAATTGTCACGAGTGGTAAAGCGATCAGTACGCGCAGAGAACTCGACACTATCAAGGCATCAATTCGGGCCATCAAGGAACACACAGGTCTTCACGTCGCGGCATCCTTAGGCACACTTACCATTGAGCAGTTGCAAGAACTCAAGGATGCCGGGCTCACAACGTACCACCATAACATAGAAACAGCTCCAGCATTTTATCCTACTATATGTACCACACATCCTTTCAGCGAGAGGATAAACACCATCATTGCTGCACATGAGGCAGGTCTCACGGTTTGTGCTGGTGGGATATTCGGCATGGGCGAAGATCCTGCACAGCGGGCTGAGTTTGCCTTGCTTCTTCGAGACCTTCCTGTGCAGCGGGTGCCTGTCAATTTTCTCAATCCGATTGCAGGTACTCCATTAGGAACGAGGTCGGCACCAAGGCCTCTTGAATGCTTGAGGATCATTGCAGCATTACGATTCGTTCTTCCTGACAGAGACATTATCGTGTGTGGAGGAAGGCACGTAGGGCTCAGGAGCCTTCAGCCCCTTCTTTTTCTCGCTGGGGCCAACGGGGTCATGATCGGTGACTATCTCACCACAAAGGGCCGAGAACCTGAGAGCGATCTCGAGATGATCAAGGATCTCGGACTAGAGCCTTCGGTGGCAACCTTCACCGGCCAGCAGTAGTACTCATCGAGAGAGCTCTGCAGTGGACCATTTTGAAAGGAGCTGTCGCGCATCAGGGGAGAGGTATGGAACACGCAGGTACACAGGACGGCAACCTCTACGAATATGCTGAGAATCGCTTGAAGGACCTTTCCGCCAAAGGTCTTTATCGATTCCTTAGGATAGTGGACGGGCCTCAAGGCGCAAAGGTCAGGCTTGGAGATCAAGAGGTCCTTCTCTTGTGTTCGAACAACTATCTCGGCCTGGCAGGGCATCCCAAGCTGGCAGAGGCTGCTGCAGCCGCAGCATGGGAGTTCGGATGCAGTGCCAGTGCCTCGCGTCTGATCTCTGGTACCATGAGACTCCATGAGCGTCTGGAACGTAAACTTGCTGACTTCATGGACAGGCCTGATGTCCTTGTATTCAGTAGTGGATATGCGGCCAACGTAGGTTGTATTTCTTCTCTTGTGGGATCTGGGGATGTGATTTTGAGCGATCAACTTAACCACGCCAGTATCATCGACGGTTGCAGATTGAGTCGAGCAGAGGTCAAGATCTATCGACACGGTGATATGGAGCACCTGGAGTTCCTACTAGAGCGGACTACTGGAGCCGGAAAAAGACTCATAGTGACCGAGACACTTTTCAGTATGGATGGCGACATGGCACCGCTCGTCGAACTTGTAAAGCTGGCCCGAAGGTATCGTTGTATCCTCATGGTTGATGAGGCACATGCAATAGGTGTGCAAGGTCCCAGAGGCAGAGGCATTGCAGAGATGATGGGGGTTGAACAAGACATCGACATTGTTGTCGGCACTATGGGAAAGGCCCTTGGCTGTTTTGGCGCGTTTGTGGCATGTCCGCCTGTGCTGCGGAACTACTTTATCAATCACGCACGGAGCTTTATCTTTTCGACAGCGCTGCCACCGCCGGTACTCGGTGCTGTAGAGGCAGCATTGGATATAGTAGCATCAGAACCTGAACGAAGGAGTCATGTAGCGGCATTGGCTGCATCGTTCTACAAGGGTTTTACCCGAATTGCCCATGCTCACACTGGTTGCCGTGTTACCCCTGCGACCGAGTCAGCAGTCACGCAGATACAAGGACTTATCCTTGGTGAGGATCGAATAGCAGTCGCTTTGAGCAATGCCCTCCTTACGAGAGGCGTCTATGTACAGGCAATAAGGCCTCCGAGCGTTCCTGCAGGGACTGCTCGGCTCAGATGCTCCCTCACCGCAGCGCATACAGTAACCGATATTGAGTATGCACTGTGGGCAATAGATGAGGCGCTCAAAGAGGTTGTGGCAAGGCGTGAGCTCTCGGTACGTGCCTCTTGACCTTATCACTGAACGGAGAACTACCTGTGGCAAGCAATGATGTCGCACGCCTGATCGAGGCAGATCACAAGTGCCTTTGGCATCCATTTACGCAGATGAAGGAGTGGCTCAACGAACCGCCCCTGATCATAGCGGCCGGAGAAGGATCCTATTTGATCGACGTATATGGCCGTCGGTATCTGGACGGCGTCTCCTCACTATGGGTCAACCTTCACGGCCACAAGAGAAAGGAGATCGACGAAGCGGTAAAGGCCCAGATAGACAAGATTTCTCATTCCACCTTGTTGGGATTGGCAAACGTTCCCTCTATTGAGCTTGCCAAGGCCCTCATCGAGGTAGCACCAGCAGGCTTGACAAGGGTATTCTTCTCCGACAACGGCTCCACTGCGGTCGAGATAGGACTCAAGATCGCTTTTCAATACTGGCGCAACCTGCAAGGTCAAGGATCGAGGAAGACGCGATTTGTGTCTTTTTTCAATGCCTACCATGGAGATACGTTGGGTGCGGTCAGCGTGGGTGGTATCGATGTTTTTCATAGTATCTATAAGCCGCTTCTATTCGAGACGTTCAAGGTCGAGTATCCCCATTGTTATCGCTGTAGCCATGGCAGCACCTACCCAGAATGCAAGATGGCATGTAGCAATGCCCTTGAGACTGTGCTCAGGTGCTATGCCGATGAAATCGCTGCTGTGATCATCGAACCGCTTGTCCAGTGTGCAGGTGGTATCCTGACAGCACCGCCTGGATTCCTCAGTGTGGTCGCAGATCGGTGTAAAGAACACAGAGTGCTTCTCATCGCAGATGAGGTGGCAGTGGGATTCGGCCGTACCGGGACGATGTTCGCTTGTGAGCAGGAAGGGGTGCGGCCGGATATCATTGCCTTGGCAAAAGGTATTACTGCTGGATATCTTCCCCTGGCAGCGACACTGGTGACAGAGGAAATCTTCAATGCCTTTTTGGCAGACTACGCAGAGATGAAGACATTTTTTCACGGACATAGCTACACCGGCAATGCGTTAGGCTGTGCAGCCGGTCTTGCCTCTCTGGAGATATTCAAGCGAGATCGAACCCTAGAGCACCTTGCGATCAAGATCAGACATCTTGAAGACCGTCTTAGATCATTTCGTGATCTTGGCCATGTGGGAGACGTCAGACAAAAGGGATTCATTGCAGGCATAGAGCTTGTAGAAGACAAAGCTACTAAGAAGATGTATCCAGTGGAACGGCGGATGGGCCATACAGTAATTATGGCTGCTCGGCGCAAGGGCCTCATCCTCAGGCCATTGGGAGATGTCATAGTGCTGATGCCGCCATTGAGTATCTCCATCGAAGAACTCGATCAATTGCTCGACATCACGTATGCATCGATCATCGAGGTAACTGACACCTGAAGAGGATAGATCTGTGCGCAAGGGCAGAGGACTGTTTGTAACCGGTACTGACACAGGTGTAGGCAAGACCCTGATAGCAGGAGGATTGGCTGCTTGTTTTCATGCGAGGGGGCTTTCTGTGGCCGTAATGAAGCCGCTCGAGAGCGGATGTCCGAGGCGACGTGGGATGCTGGTGGCTCGGGATGGCTTGTTTCTCAAGCGCATGGCCAACTGCCATGAGCCATTGGAACGGATTGTCCTCTATCGTCTCTCCTGCGCGCTTGCTCCGGGAGTTGCTGCCGAGCGCGAAGGTGTAACGATTGACCTCGAGGCGATCTGCAGACACTGGCGGGAACTCAGTTCTCGATATCAGGTGACGATCATAGAAGGGGCAGGCGGCCTGCTCGTGCCTATTGCAAAGGGCGTACTTCTGGTTGATCTCATCAAGAAGCTTTCCATCCCTGTGCTTGTGGTTACACGCCAGAATTTGGGCACAATAAATCACACCTTGCTGACCCTCACATGCCTTTCTACGGCAGGCATACGGATCGTGGGATGGATCATGAACCAGACAACACCATGCAAGGATCTTGCGAGTCGGACAAATCCAGAGGTCTTAAGATCGTGCACCGATGTCCCTATGCTGGGGCTCGTTCCTTACCTCCCTCAGGTCAGGAAAAGAACGTGGTCGTCGAGGCTGATGGTTGATTTCATGGAACGCCATGTGGCAGTGGAGCAGGTCCTCGTACGTATGGGCATACACAAAGTAAGCCGGGCCTGATGCGCTAGAAATAAAGATGCCTCATTGCTGGTGCTCTCACACCGGCGCAGCTTCCTCAGCAAAGGATCGTCCAGTTTGGCACCAGCAGGCTTCAATCCCTCCCAATGATGGCAACAGCAGCTACGTTGGACCAAGGGACCCCACCGAGATTATGGGTGAGCCCTATGCGCGCGTTCTTGACCTTGCGTTCAATGGGGACCCTTTCGAGAAGCTGCTCGTACATAGCATAGATCATCCTAAGGCCTGAGGCGCCAATAGGGTGACCATAACACTTCAAACCGCCGTCGACCTGACACGGGATCGTGCCGTCAAGGTCGAAAAACCCTGCCATGACATCGTGGCAAGCCCCGCCTTTTGGAGAAATGTGGAGGTCCTCATAGGTAACTAATTCAGTGATGGAGAAGCAGTCATGAACCTCCATCATGCTGATCTCCTTACGAGGGTCCTTTATGCCTGCTTCTTCGTATGCTTTTGCACTCGCTTTTCGAGTGGTAACAAAATGAGCACCATCCCAACTCGTATACGAGGCCTCTTCCCCTGAACTTACTGCAATCTGCAAGGCTTTTACCAACACGATATCCTGGTTTCTCTTGAGACTTCTCGCTATTTCAGGTGTGGTTACAATGGCAGCAGCAGCGCCGTCACTCACCCCGCAACAGTCAAACAGGCCAAGAGGATAGGCCACCATGGGCGCTGCCATGACCTGTTCTTCGGTAACCACATTCCGGAGGTGGGCCTTGGGATTCTTTGCGCCGTTAGCGTGACTTTTTACAGAGATGTGGGCCATTGCCCGTTTTATCGTTTCCATTGGTATGCCCCACTTTGCAGCATACGCTGTCGCAAGCTGGGCAAAGCAGCCAGGGGCTGTTCTGTTTGCTTCCATGAGAAAATTGACTACTCCCCTGCCCGCTCCGCCTGGGAGGCCAGCATAGCCAGTGTCTTTGAGCTTTTCTACGCCCAAGGCCAACACAATGTCATAGACGCCCGAGGCAACCGAATAGCATGCAGCCCTAAAGGCCTCTGTTGCGGTTGCACAGTAATTTTCAGTCCTCGTTACAGGGATATAAGGAAGTTTCAGGGTCAAGGCCAGTGGGAGGGCTGCCTTGCCTACATTGACCTCGTCAAAGTGCGTTCCTAAATATGCAGCTTGGATCTCCTTTCGTTCTATGCCTGCATCTTCGAGACACTCTACGAATGCCTCTACCATGAGATCCTCTGCCCCGGCCTCCCATCGTTCACCGAACTTAGTACACCCCATGCCGACGATCGCAACTTTATTCCTAATACCCTCTGCCATTTATAGTACCTCCTTCATAGGGACGGCCTTCCAGAAGTAACCGACAATATCCCTTTTTGAATCCGCATATTTCCTGCGGAAGCTCATGCGCACCGGCATATGAACGGCAAGATCCTTGAGGTCACAATCAGTAAAATCAAACATGTACTTGCCACCTCCTTCGAATTCGATCTGGCCGTAAATTGCCGGCGGATTGTACGAGGCAGCAAGCATATCTCCAGTATAACTGGCAATTCGCCCCTTTTTATCGGCAAAGCGGTACTCGCGCATCTCATCAATGGCACCGCAGTCTGGCTTGACACAGACCCTTTGGGCAGGGAACTGTGGAGTGCCACATTTCTTGCACTGTGTTCCCCAGAGGCCCAGTACCTCCTTTCGCTTACGCCACAGCACAGACCACCTTGTCCATAGGTCTTCTTCTGCACGAAGTCCGAGATCAGCAGGCAGGATCTGTCTCCATACAAGGTACTTAGTATAGTTATCCAGCGCTGCCTTGTGGGCAAGGGTACCTCGTATGCCTTGCGGTGGTCGAGCGGTCAGGATGCGGTCAGTCGTTTCAAAATAGAGTGCGTCACAGCCACTGCCAAAGCTCACCACGAGGATCTTCTCGCCAGGGTGTGCCGTCTGGAGGGCATCTGCCAACATAACCAATGGGTGAGCAGTTCCAGAATCACCCACCTCGAGTTGAAGATTGCTCTGTTCTACCTCTGGTGGTATGCCTAGTGCCTTGCTGATGCTTTTTCGTGCAGGTGTATAGTGGCACGGATAGATGATTTTGGAAAAATCCGTTGGTCTCAATCCGACCTTGCTGCACAGTCCTTTGATTACCTCGGGGATGAACGTATCAAAACCCATGTCCCTTATCCATCTTTCCTCCCATTGTCGATCAAACCTGCTCATTTCACCTCGGTAATGATCGCCGAAATCATGGGTAGTCGAGTAGGCACCCTTGAATGCTGCAACGACATCCTGTTTGCCTATAACGAATGCAGCAGCAGCATCGCCAAAGACGAGCTCCTGAACCGAGGCAGGACGAGCGAGCCTGCTCTCTGCTGCGCATACGACCATATAGTCAGCGCTGCCTGCTGAGACCCCATCCAGGGCAGCAAGGAGAGCAGTAGTTCCTGCCTTGAGTCCTCCGGTAACGTCAGCAGCTCTGATGTGTTCGTCCAAGCCCAAGCCGAGGGCCACGATCCCTGCGTTAAGGCGTTCCTTGTAGGGCAACGTAGTTGAGGCAAGATACACGCCGACCGCCTTTGTTCGATCGATGTTGCTCAAGGCCTCGTTGCCTGCAGCAACCGCCATGGTGATGCTGTCTTCATCGAAGTTGGCGACTGCCTTTTCGCCCTTGGCATTGGCAATGGTGCCAGGGTTCATCCACCCCATTGCCTTGAATATCAGTTGGCGGTCCAAGCGATACCGCGGTACATAGCCGCCATATGAACATATACCAACCATATGCCTATCCTCCTGATCAGGACCATTCGTTGGGCAGGGCAATGCCCTGCCAGGTAATGAACAGTTTGGAACACGAGATCACCCCGTCGGTGGTATCGGACGCGTCTGTACCAGATAAACCTCTCATCATAGAGATCCAAACGAGAAAGCTATGAGGAAACCCTTTGCTGCATCCACTCGAGAAGATAGGGCCACACGATACGTGGGGCATGGCGTCCGCAGATAAGATCGCAATGGCCCCAGTGCAGACCTGAGAACTCGTTGCCAAATACCTTTAGCGTCTTGTCTGTAGAACCTGCCTTATCATACGCCTCGCGGATTGCAGCTTCAGGAACTGCGTAGTCTTTGTCGCCTGCAACAAAAAGGATTGGAATGTTCAGGTCGGCAATATGATCCTCGTACGTCGTTACTCCATCGCTGCTGTGGAACGTACCGCTCGATGCCCATTGGACGAGTAGCCAGACTACGTTTATGCTTGTACGGTCAAAGCCTTTTTCGATCCTCTCCAGAAGAATGTCTCGTTCAATGCTTCCGGGCCACCACACCTGCAACGGGATCCTGTTGAAGCGATTATCGACCCAGAACAGACTGTACGTCGCAACCACACCGACCAGATCGATGTAAAAGGTTTCAGGATGGAGCAATCTGAGCGGCGCTATCTTGTCCAGCATCACAGCGGTCTTTGCAAGGAGTCTGAGAAGGAGATTTCCCTTGCCCATACTGAATGGTCCTGCAATGGAAACAATACCCAAGAGTGCGTCTTGGAACTGGGCACCCACGCAGTATGAAATGGTCCCACCCAAGCTGTGGCCAATGTAGAATGCTTTCCTGCCCTCGGTGATTGTTCGAACTGCATCGAAAATTGCCGGCATGTCGTAAAAGAGATACGTCTCGAAATGACTGGGATACTCGCACCCATTTGCCCGACTCAGTCCATGGCCTCTGAGCTCGACATTGAATGTTTCAAAACCTTGATCTACGAGAAAGTTTTCCAGGCTCCGTTTCGACAGTGTCCAACTATACCTGTTTTGACCAAGGCCATGCACAAGGATGACAGGTGCAATAGGCTGCCTTGCTGCAGGTGTCTTGTGTGTCATGATAAGATTCATGCCATCCTTTGTCGTAACTTCATGGAGCTGCCGGTAGAATTCAGTTGTCTTGCTCCCGTTTACTATTTCCCTTACTGGTGATCGTGCGTGCATGAGCCCTCTCCTTTAAGATGTGCACCGTTATTCTCATCTTTGTGATTTTGTGAATGAGGTGTCTTCGTACCGGGTGTAGGCCGCAAGGATCAGGATGTGGAGAATGAGCACCATCAGCGTAGTTTCACGGCAGCAGAACAACAGCAGGAGTGGTGCAAAAGAGTCGTGATGCGTCGACAGTAAGGAACTACAGGCGAGCAGCGCTAGCGCAGCCGCCGGATGATCGTGATCAAACGCTTCATAGACTTCGATCCGGATCAACCTCTCGGCGCCTTGCTACATGAGATGCTACTGTTGGTCGAAGCTTTGCTACTGCAATGCGGAGTATAGGAGTTACATAGAGCTCGGTCAAGGGCAATGTATAACGGCCCTGGCTCTCGTGTTGGCCACATGCTGTCACAGGGCGGCGTAGAGTGCGTGCGGTGAACCACAACAGATCCCACAGCCAAGAGAGGGCCCCATGCGGTCTTGATGTTCATGTGAGAAACACGCTCTGGCACTCTTTTCGTATGTTATTGTGGTCGTTTGACCCAATAGTCTTTTTACTTCAATATACTGCAACGGAGTCCAGGTGGAGAAAGCTGATTGAATCCTTGATCCCTTGTCATGCAATGGGGTTACCCGTGAAGGGGGGTACATACTATGAGGGGCACATTGGTTCTCATCTTGGTACCATGCAGTATCGTTATAGGTATGAGCCTTTTGGTGTTGGGTTGCGCCGAAGATGATGTTTCCAGCTCTCGGCAAGAGACTCCTATGGAACACCAGGTAGGTCCTTTGCTCGAGAAGGCGCTCCTCTACAGCAAGAATTTCCAGGAGTTCCATGCACCTGCCTTTGGGTGTTCTGTGGAAGTTGAATTTACCTCTGAGAAAGATCGTACCGTACGGGCGTATCATGATCTTGGTGACTCGACCATCTGGACAGGCAACTATGTCGCTGCTGAATCCTATCGATATGCGGTAACAAGAGATCCTGAAGCCAAGGCCTTTGGGTTGCGAGGTGTGGCATGTCTGCTGGCAATGGAGGAGGTCACAGGCAAGCCTGGTTTTATTGCCCGGTGGGTAGGTCCAGCAGAGCCTCCGTTTCTGTATGGCGAGTGCCGACCTGAGAACGACTGTCATATAGTTACCGAAGGCCCATATGCTGGCAGCTTTTGGTTGGGCAATACAAGCTCTGATCAATATCTGGGATGGTGGTACGGACTTGCCCATGCATACGAATTCTTGCTCGATTCGCCAGAGGACGACCATATACGGCTACGGATCCGTGATGCCATGGCCAGGGTGATCGATACCCTTCGCCAAGACTCCTACCTCATTACTGATCCTGATGGTACGGTAAGTACGGCAGGGCCTGAGATTGTGGGCAATGAAGCACTGGCATTTCATTTGGTTGCTGCAGAGGTGATCGGCGGACCATATAAGGACATGATGCCTTTGGTGTATCTCGAGCAGCTCCTCCCTTACCTAGTGCTTACCTGGTACCCCATTACTCATTGGTACCAGTACTATGCATTTCACCTCGGCCACATGGCTGACCACCTTATGCTCCGTCACGAACATGATCCTGATCGGCTCTCTTTTTACAGGAACATGCATCGCGAACGGCTCTACGACCTTATAGCAGGTACACAACAAGTCAAGTTCGACTACATAGCCTTTGGTGAGGCCGCAGTCGAGCCTAATGGCGAGATACTTGCCGCAGACAAAGACGCGTTACGATCGTTCCCTTTTCCGCCTAAACGCAAGATTCAGCCTGTCCAGGGTACATTTACGTATGATCCTGTGGTTGAACAGCTCAATAAGATTATCGAATTTCTCGAAGCACTCTTGGGCGTGGATATTGGTACTGTACGTCCTATGGCAAAGGATCCTTTTCCGGTAGATGAGAGGTGTGTAACTGGATTCCGGTGGCAGAGTCCTCCATATGAACTGTGCGGTGATAGTAATCCCTTGTTTGAATTTCCCGGCGAAGACTACCTTGTTGCATACTGGATGGGTCGGTACTTTGGTTTTCTCGATGCTACTGATTGATCACGCATAGCATGATGAGTATCGTTGTGCTCATACTGTTCGCGGTCCGTTGTGTGCACCAGGCTGCTAATCTGGTAGCAGGATGTTGGCTAGAGCGCAGTATGCGATATTGCATACTTGCACTCATAGGGAGCGTATGAGCTGGCATCTTTCAGGGATTGTAGGTTTTGTGCATCTATGAAATTGGCGGCCTTTGGTTGACAAGCAGTAGGTGGTCCCATAGACTCGACCACTCAAAAGAACAAGGCATTTGAGGAGGTGGATTACGACATGAAACTGAAACATAGGTGGTTAGTACTGCTTATGGGGACGCTTCTTCTTTCAGGCACAGCTCATGCTGGGCCTCGTTCAGTTGTGGGTGGAAAACCGATATCGTCCGGAACCGCACACAATGTAGGGATCGGGTGGCCGAGCGTGTTTTATGAATGGTGGCACGCAGGCACACCCGAGTGGGCCCTTGCAGGTGAAATCGTGTACGGCGATTGGTCAGGAGCGTTTTCAGATGTAACGATTGGCGGTGCCTTCGAAGTCCCGGTTCGCTGGCATCTCAGCAGGAGTGGATCGGTGGATGCAGCCCTTAGGTTGACGCCAGGGGTCCTGTTCGGTGAGATCTCTCGGCCCAAACGGTTCGATGACAGGTTTGTATGCGGGCTCAGGGGAGAGTTTGCGATTCCGGTATCGATTAGGCTGGATCAGAAGGTAAACCTTATCACTGGTGGGACCGTACCCTTTTCTGTACTATTCGTGGAATCTCAAGATCCCTACGTAGTCATACCTATATTAGCAAGGATCGGTGTAGAGATCGAAGCCTCAAAAGCTGTAACGCCGTGGCTGCTTTTCGAGTTTGGACCAACCATTGCGGCAGGTGATGTTGGATCAGACGTAGACTTTGGCTTTAGGGTGTGGTTGGGAACGACCTTGTGGTGAGATGTCCTTTTTGCTGCTCGATGCAAGGTACATGGGCAGGGAGGGTGCTGACCGGCCACAATGGTCTCCGTGCCTACGCGACGTACGAGCCTCACCTAAGCTCGGACAGCTAACGAGATCAAAGTAAGTCGATACGTCCTATTACCCACTATTACCTACGAGGACGATGTATCGTATGGAATGGAAAAAGACAGCCTGCATCTGTTGTGCCCAGAATTGTGGACTCGAGGTACACGTAGACAGGAATCGAATCGTCAAGGTGCGTCCTGACAAGGATAATCCTCGTAGCGAAGGGTATGTGTGCAGGAAGGGGTTGAAGATCGCCTACTACCAGCACAACCCTGAAAGACTTACCACGCCACTCAAGCGTGTTGGGTCGAGCTTTCAGCCGGTGTCCTGGGAAGAGGCGCTTGATGAGATTTCAGAAAAACTCAAGGAGATAATCCAGCACTACGGTCCCCGCAGTCTTGCCTATATGGGTGGAGGTGGTCAGGGATGTCACTTCGAGGCGGCATTTGGTGTGAGTCTGCTTCGTGGGTTGGGTTCACGATATCATTACAACGCCATGGCGCAGGAATTGACTGGCTTCTTCTGGGTGAATGGTCGATGCCTAGGCAAGCAGTACATAGCCACCATACCAGATCATCACAGAACTGACATGCTGATGGCTATTGGCTGGAATGGCTGGATGAGTCATCAGATGCCCCAGGCGCGCAGGCACCTGGATCGTATCGCCAGGGACCCGCATAAGTTACTAGTCGTCATCGATCCCAGAAAGAGCGAAACCGCGCAGCATGCAGACATCCATCTTCCTATTCGTGTTGGTACTGACGCATTGTTCACCCGTGCCATGATTTCCATCATCCTTCAAGAAGGATGGGAAAACCGAGAATATCTCAGTCAGCATGTCAGCGGCTTTGAGGAGATTCGAGATCAGCTCGTGGAGTTTGATGCTCGCAAGGCCCTTCGGGTCTGCGAACTCGACTACGAATCGGTCCGCGAGGTAGCAAGCCTTTTTGCAACACGTACGTCATCACTGCATGCCGATCTTGGTGTACTTATGAATCGGCACAGTACGCTTACCTCGTATCTTCAAATGATATTGCTCGCAGTATGTGGCCGTGTCGGGGTTGCAGGCGGCAATGTCATTCCAGGGACGCTTATGCCGTTAGGTTCGCATTCAGACGAACGTAGTCCCACTACCTGGCGAACCGTCGAGACCAACTTTCCGGCCATTATGGGATATTTCCCACCCACTGTGATGCCCGAGGAAATTCTTTCCGACAAGCCAGAACGGCTGCGAGCTGTGCTGGTCAGTGGCTGCAATCCACTGCGGTCCTACGCTGACACTACTGCATATGAAAAGGCATTTGGCCGGCTGGACCTTCTTGTCACGGTCGATGTGGTCATGACAGAGACTGCAGCCTTGTCCCATTACGTATTGCCTGCTGCTTCTGCCTACGAAAAATGGGACGGCACCTTTTTCCCATGGACCTGGCCTGAGGTCTTCTTCCAAATGCGCCACCCTGTGCTGGAGCCGGAAGGAGAGGCCCTGGAAGAGGGAGAGATCTTCACCCGGCTTGCTGAAAAGATGGGTCTACTTCCTGAGATACCTTTATCGTTCTCGAGGGCGGCAAAGGAGAATCGCCTTGCCTTTGCCATGGAAGTAATGGGATTCTTCGGCAGTCAGCCTGAGACCGCGAAGTGGGCACCAATGATCCTTGCCCGGACACTCGGCCGAGAACTAGGCTCAGCCCATCTGGCCGCACTGTGGGGCCTTTTGCAGGTGGCGCCACAGGCCTTTCGGAACAATGCAGCGCGTGCTGGCTTCGAGCCAGGCCCTTTGCAGGGAGATACCATCTTTCAGGCGCTGCTAGAGCACCCAGAAGGGTTGTGGATCGGCAAATGCGATGTAGAAAATAACCTGGCATCTCTTAAAACCGCTGACGGCAAGATCCAGATGGTGATCCCTGAACTTCTTGCGCCACTCAATGATCTTGACCCTGAAAAGGAACAGGTGCAGCTCGCAATGACCCCTCAGTATCCATTTATTCTTATGGCGGGCTACCATTTCGACTACAATGCCAATACGATCATGCGTGACCCAAGGTGGAACGGAGATCGTACGCCGTGTACGCTGCTTATGCACCCATCAGACGCAGAGGCTTTGGGACTACAAGATGGCCAACATGTAAAGGTCTCGACTGAAGCAGGCGAGGAGGTCGTCCCTGTGCAGATTACCGCTACAGCAAGAAAAGGACATGTGATCTTGCCCCATGGCTTTGGTCTGACCTTTCAAGGCAAGACATATGGAGCGAATGTGAATCGCCTTTCCAAAAACACGCACAGGGATCCTATCGCAGCGACTCCGTATCACAGATTCATTCCCTGTAGGGTCGAACCGGTTGCGCTAACAAAAGAGTCCCAGTTACAGGCTTATTGAATCTCTTTCCTAGAAGTTCTACTGGATCGTGTTCCAGGCAGAAGCGTAGCGCTGACACCTCTCAATGTGAAAAAAGAGCACACCCTGACTGAGGAAGAACCAACAGGTTCAGAAAAACGTTGGCGGTGGGACCCAGCCGCCAAATGCCTTCTCAAGCTCGAGTGCTACAGCGATGGTTACATGATCATTGCCATGAATACCGACCACCTGGACGCCTAGAGGGAGCCCTTGCTCATTGAGGCCGAGGGGGACCTGAGTAGCGGGCAGCTCCATTACATTGATGATCGCCGTGTAGACCCAATTGAAGGGTGGTAGGAGCGGTTTGCGATGGCGTGGGGCAGGCGATACATACGAAGGATAGAGCATGATACCCTGGGGGCCGATAAGATCAACAAGTTCCTGGCGGAGGGCCTTACCCATTTCAATAAACCGTTTGGCCCTTTTAGGAAAAAGCGAGGCAAGGCCTTCGCCTGCTGCTAGTCCAATGGCAGGGAGGGTATGGTGCGATCTTCGTACGATCCATTTCAAAAATTCCTTTCCCGTATGTATCGGCACTCCGTTCCCGAGGAGTGTAGAAAAGGATGTGTCAGAGGCTGCCTGTAGCATCGACGACCATATATCCAGCGAGTACTTCAATGCCTCGATACGAGCCTTCCTTACTCGGGCACCTCTACGGCCGAGCTCGTCTGCGCACGCCCGTTGGGCCTTTCGCAAGTCAGCACTTACCTCCAGTACGCCATTATCTTCCACATCTACAACCGTAAGGCTGGAGATATCGACTTGTGCAGGATCACCCAACTCGAACGGTATACACCCGGAATCTTTACCGTCCGGTCCAGCCAGTATCCTAAGCAGTGGCATGAGATCCTCTGCGCGTCGTGCCAACGGGCCCGTCGCAAGGTATCTGAGTGCTTCGTTTTCAGATAAAGGGAATTGTCCTGTGCCTGGCACCATACCACCAGTAGGTTTGTGGCCGAAGATACCGTTGAAAAAAGCCGGCATTCTGATTGAGCCACCGAGATCCGAACCAAGGCCAAAAGGAGAAGCTCCTGCTGCAATGAGCGCTCCTTCTCCTCCGGAGCTGCCTCCTACAATGCGCTTGGGATCATAGGGGTTCTTCGTTCTACCATAGACCTTGTTGTGGGACTCCATCCACATACAGAGTTCCGAAGTGTTAGTGACACCCAGTGGTATAGCGCCGGCCTTTCTTAGCCTGGCCACAGCAGTTGCATCCTCCCGCGATACAATCCCTTTGCGAACCACAAGGCCCGAGGTATTGGGCATACCTGTGAGGTTGAAACACTCTTTTATGGTACAGGGCACTCCATGAAAAGGCGGCACGTCTTGGCCTTGCCGAGCTCTGAGCTCTTCGTCAGCCCGTAGTGCTTCAGCCCGTGCAAAATCAAACCGATCTTTGACCATTGCATTGAGCGTAGGATTTACCTTTCGTATGTGTTCAATATGGGCCTCGACTACCTCTCGAGATGTAACCTCCCGAGTACGAATCATGTGTGCCAGGCGTGTTCCGGAAAAGGTAAGCAACGGGTTCATGGCATTTCCTTTCTTGAGAGTGTTCTCCACTGAGAATGTATCTCGATTGTTTACATCGATGAGCCGATATGCCTTGTACCTCGGCCGCGCCGCAACATTGGCCTTACGCAGTGTACGCACATACGCCTGAGGGTCTTATATAGTAGCCTCGGGCGAGTCACAGGTAAATGCCTCTCTGTTAAGAGGCACCTCTGGAATATGTTCCTATGATGGGGTTGGCTAACCATACTACAACTACGTGGCCATCTGTTTGCCGCTGACTGATAGCTGAACGCTGAGAGCTTTTGACGATAGATCCTTTCGGCGAAGTACCACGTTGAATCAGGCATGTCGGCAGCCCTTTATCATGCTCATGCAGACAAACTCCCGGGTGATACTTAGGCTTTCTAGGAAGAGCAACAAAAAGGCTCCGGCAACAATCGTCACTAGAATCTCCTTCTTGCCACTCATGTGCAAAGGCGCTCCGATATTCCTGACAATTGTTTGGACCATAAGAGAACCGCTTTCCAAAGGCCTTTAGCTCCCACAGGGAGCGAGGACCTGCCGTTGTCTGAGGTTCTGTATACGCCGTCGAGAGACGCGCTTGACCAGTACACGTAGCTGCACACGGAGATTCTCCCGCAGGGTCCAGTGGATTGTGACATTTTTGCGCACCGTCTCGACCAGCTCGCGGGCGATCGCCCGCAAGGTCTCGTCACCCAGGATCTTGACGGCGCTTTCGTTGGTCTCCAGGGCGTCGTAGAAGGCCAACTCCTCCTCGGACAGGCCCAGCGCCTCTCCCCGTGCGTTCGCCTCCCGCATATCCTTGGCAAGTTGAATAAGCTACTCAATCACTTGTGCGGCTTCGATGGCCCGGTTATGGTAGCGGTGGATCGTCTGCTCCAGCATCTCGGCGAACGAGCGGGCCTGGACGACGTTCTTGCGGCGGCGGAGCGCCAGCTCGCCCTTGAGCAGCCTCTGGACTAACTCGACCGCGAGGTTCCGCTGGGGCATCTCGCGCACCTCGGCTAGGAACTCATCCGAGAGAATCGAGATATCGGGCTTTTTCAGACCCGCCGAGGCGAAGATGTCCGCGATCCCTTCCGACGCGAACGCACGGGAGATAATTTGGTGTACGGCGTGATCGAGTTCCTCCTCTGGACGAGTTTCGCCCGGCGCGCGCTTGGCCAGCACAGCCTGAACTGCCTGGAGGAAGGCCACATCGTCGCGGATGCGGAGGGCCTCTTCGTGCGGCACCGCCAGGGCGAACGCCTGCGACAACTCGCGCACGGCGCGGATGCAACGATCCTTGCCGTTTTCCTGCGCGAGGATGTGTTCCTGGGCAGCAGGCAAGAGCGCCAGGCGCTCAGCCGGCGTGCCGGTCATCCATCGGGACCGGTCGATGCCATGGAAGAGCCCGCAGCACACTTCGTACTTCTCGAGCATCAGCGCAACGGCTTCGTCTTGATCGAGCGCTATACGACCGGTGCCGCCGCTCTCGGTGTAGGTGGCGAGTGCGGCTTTCAGCTCATGGGCAAGACCCAGATAGTCTACCACGAGCCCGCCGGGCTTGTCGCGGAAGACGCGGTTGACGCGCGCGATCGCTTGCATCAGGCAGTACCGGCTGACAATAGAGTGATGAAGAACAGCTTGCAAACCGTGGCTCAGCAAAGTGAGGGGCTTAGAGCAGCGGTTGCCCCCAAGCCCTTACCCACAAGTCAATTCAAACACGGTATCAGTCAGCCATCGACGAAACGACTCATTATCACTGAACTGCTTGAACAGCTCGGTATCATCTTGCAACAAGGCTATCATAACCCTGCGGAGTGCCTTGTCATGCTCGATGCGGGCATTCTCGCGGTCCGAATATTTACGCGCATTCTGGTAAGCCGTATCGGCCGCTACCCGACTTGGAATCTCCTCAGTTATAAGTCTTCGGACCCGATCGGCGTCAGTCCAGTTGATATTCCCAAACAGACTGTTGAAAGCTTTGATAATGTTTGATA